>JGI10211J14876_10000397_pt1 | contig 18587 bp, 21 predicted proteins | sample Etolagsediment_FD_14876 | JGI IMG/M metagenome (IMG submission 14876)
AGTGACGCAACAAGGCCGCATCCACCCCCCCCGATGACGAGCATATCTACCTCGATATCCCAAGTTAGTTCGCCTGGGTCATCAACCCACAAAATGAGATCCTCTGTAGATTTCTTCTCTTTACTCATCATCGTTATTTAACTCCCTTCTCTTGAACCCTCTCACTGCATCAAATATTCTCAATTTTCCCAAGACACATTACATTCCTTAGCAGTCTTCACTGTGTTTTTCCTCAGAATACTAAAGGTTACTGCACTATCTAACACTACTCGAAAATCCTACAAAACAAAGGAATCATTATCTTATAGGGTGCTTTTCCAACCATTCAGTGACAATCTGGGAAGTTTTCTCTGGGTTATCAATCATATAGTAGGTTTCCACAGAACCTTTTATAAATATTGTTTCCGTTCCTGGAATACTGTCTTCCACATACTTGATGTCATCTCTGAAGTCTTTAGGCCTACCCCCACTCTCTGCACCAATTAACATTAGTGTAGGGACTTTAATCTTAGGTATCCGATCTCTTAAGTCACAGTTTTTTAAGGTATTCCAATGTACCATGAACGCTTCACAGGAAATGTTATTTGCAAATTTAGAAAGTGCCCAATCCTCTGTTTTTGGATTTGCCCACCCCATGGTAATAAGCTTAGCCCAATATTCCATTGTCCCAAATGCCTTACAAGCTTCTTTTGCCAAATTGAAAAAACTTCTTGCTTGAGGATTGATGTAAAGCCATGGGAAGAAAATAAGGCTTGCTGTTCGCTCAGGATATTTTGCGGCAAATTCGATTCCAATCCAACTGCAAGCTCCTGACCAAATGTGGACTTTTTCTAAACCAAGAGCATCCACTATTCCTTTTACATCTTCAGCTTGTTCCTGATATTCCCTATAATTTAAAGAAGGCAGAGGAGCTGATTTGCCAATACCCCTCATATCGAAATTTATAACCTTGAATTTTTTGGAAAGAATGGGAGTAGTAAATGCATACTGATCGGATACCAGAACCATCCCGCCGATACAGAATAGAGGTTGTCCATCTCCTTGCACATCATACCAAAGTCTTGCTCCATTAATTTCTAATTTTGGCATTTCAATATTCCATCTCTTTATAGTTAGAATTAAAAGTGATGCCCACAAATTTATTGAAATTAGTGATTATTACAAGATGCGATTCCCTTTGACAATATCTAGATACCCAAAACAATCAAACATTATGTTCATTCTATACAAGGCTAATAAGCTCATCTAATGATGACTGCTCCAAATTCATAATAATGTCACCAAGCTTTTTGGCATCCTTATTGGAAATCAGTAAGCTGGCATTAGTATAAAATTTATCATAGATCTCTTCCCAGGTTGCCGGGTTTTCTGGTTCACCTTTCGCCAATTCCACCTCGGCAGACCAGTTCTTGCCATTACTACCCATGATGTTCACTGTTGCTCCCCTCTTCTGAGGATAAAGCTCCTCCCACTTAGGGCCTACGCACAGTTGCACCTTTGCCGCTAATCTTTGGATAATTTCATCCCCAATGTTTTCTTCAGAGTACTTGTCAGCACCTGCACCCTGCTTTATCAAAGCCAAGGCGACGGAGAACGGAATACTGAAACGACCTCCTGACGGCGCAGTCACCTTGGTTATGCCGGCAAGTCTAATGGCAGCCGGATAGGTCTCAATGGAGATCTTCTGTATTTCCGAGATATCAATGTGGCTCTCGCTAAACGCTTCTAAGGCAGCATCCATTGAAGCGTGAGCATGGCGGCATGCAGCGTGGAGTTTAAGGTAAACGTTGAGGATTTCAAATTCCCGCCCCAGATTACGAGTCAAAAGGTCGGTGCGCACTTCATCTGCCACTGCTTTGAGATACCCGTCCTCTCCTTCGAAGATATGGAGCGGGCCTTTGGCTCCTTTTTCCGCAAGGATGGAGGACAGAAGGCCCGACATGGCTGCCTTAGCCGGATTTATAGGTTTTACCATAGCCCCTTCAACCTCATGGTTAACCTGTATAAGCCCGGATTGCTGCAGGCCTGCGATGCCAAAGGCACTCACTGTTTCCTTATGGTTCAGACCCATAATCTTAGCTGCCGCAGCTGCGGCTCCGAAGGGGCCAGTTATGCCGGTGATATGAAAACCTCGATTCAGACTGGACGGAGTAATCGCCATACCGATCCGTATCATGACCTCATACCCGACCACGATTCCGGCAATCAGTTTCTTGGTGTTGGCCTGTGAGAGCTCTGCAGCCGCAATAGCAGCTGGTATAATAACGGTGCCGGGATGGAGGGCAGCAAATCGATGTCCGTCGTCCATATCCAATGCGTGAGCACACGCCGCATTGGCCAAGGCGGCATTAACAGCAGGAAATTTCTTTTTTGTATGGATTATGGTCGCCTCAGGTGTTCCCCCAAGTCCAGACAAATAACCAGTAACCATGAGGGGAAACTCCATTAGCTTATACCCAGCCAAAGACACGCCTATCAAATCCAGAATCAACTTCTTGGCTTGATAAATGACCTCTGGTTCTAAATCATCATAACGAGCATTGACTATAAAATCTGCATATAAGGCCGAAAATTCTTTCATATCATCCTAACCTAATCACTGCCCTCTTTCTTTCCTTTTTCCTTTTTCTCAATGGCCTCAGCCAAAAATAAAAGACTCTCTGCCCTCTTGAATGAACCATAGTCGATCATCTTTCCACCCAGAGTTGTAGCTCCCAATCCTTTTTCTCTTGCAGCGTTATAGGCCTCTGCGACTTGTTTAGCAAAATTAACATCTTCTCTTGCCGGTGAAAAATATTCATTTACCACAACAACATGTCGAGGATGAGTCACTTGTTTCCCTGAAAAACCCAGCAACTTGACTTTTTGTGCTTCCGTGGCAAGACCTTCTAGGTCAATGACCAAGCCGAAGAAAGGTGTATCTATGGCTTGAATACCTGTTGCCCTTGCTGCCATGGCGATGCTCGATCGTGCATGAAGAACCATGGGAAAGTAGTCCTCAGGTGATAGCTTAGTAACCCCCATCCCGGCTCCCATCTCTCGCGAGAAATCTCCTGCCCCAAATGCGATCGCTTCTACGCGTTTGCTCGCAGAAATAATCTCGGGTAGGTTTAGAATTCCCCTCGGTGTTTCAATAAGGGCAATAATTGTAATACTGTTTGACTCGAGTCCCTTTTTCTGCTCTTCTTTTTCTATGAGCTCGTCAAGACTGTTGATGTCTTCTTTTGACTCTGTCTTGGCGAGCATAATCCCATCAAGCCCCTGAGTCACCACATAACTGATATCTATCTCTGGTAGACCTGTCTCAAGAGAATTTATCCGGACATACACTTCAAGGTCTTGCTCCTTTAACATAGGGAGAGAATCTCTGGCAAAAACTCTGCCTGTTTCCTTCTCAGCCATTGGGCACCCGTCTTCCAGGTCTAAGATAACCGCATCTGCTCCCTCTGATACGGCGGTAGTGATCATTCGCCAGCTGTTTGCCGGAACATACAGCATTGATCTCAGTATTCTCATCAACAAAGTCCTCCTCACAACTGAATCAGTATCGACTGGTTATTTTCCGAAAATCTCTTGACAAACAGGCCCGATATCTTCCGGTCTGTCAACAACATGGGCCCCAACCTCTTTTAAGGCCTTGATCTTCCCTTCTGCTGTCCCTTTCCCACCTTCTACAATAGCACTGGCATGAGAAAACCGTAATCCAGAAGGAAGACCTTTGCCTGCTATGTATGCCACCAACGGCTTTGTATAACCTCCGGCTTTAATCACCTCTGTGGCCTCCTCTTCCATAACGGTTCCGATCTCCCCAAAATACACTACTCCATCCGTCTGGTCATCTTCTTGAAACAGAGGAAGCAGTTCCGGCAATGTTGTTCCCAAAATTGGCTCGGAACCCAAATGAACCGCCGTGCTAATCCCAAAACCAGCACTGCAAACAGCCCAACTCAGCGTAGAGGTTTGCCCGCCACTGCGCGATATCACACCTATCCGGCCAGGTTTAAAGGCTATCCTCGGCAGATCTGAAGAACCAATAAAGCCACCTAACCCACCTAAAGAGGCCTTTCCGGGGCTCACTACTCCTGCTGAACCCGGGCCAATCAGTCGTATACCATGTTTCTTGGCGTGGGCAATGACTTCAAGGGAATCATGCAGGGGTACCCTTTCTACGCGCATCAGAACTGTCTTTATCCCTGCCTCAAAGGCCTCTATCACTGCTCCCTTGGCCTCCGGACCTGGTACCACCGTAACAGCTGCATCGACTGATCCAACTGCCTTTAATGCTTCTTTCACGGTATCATATACCGCCACACCCCAGACCGATTGACCGCCTCGACCGGGCGTAACCCCAACAACTACCTTGGAACCCACCTCTATCATCCGCCTGGCTACACCCTGTCCAAACCTTCCAGTAATACCCTGAATAAGCATTCTTGTGTTTTCATTAATCAAAACTGGCATAATATCTATCTCCTAACGATAATTTACCACTGCTATTCCAAAGGGATTTCAATGCTGATACACCCAGTACCATACCGCTGGCAATTGTACTCACAGCTAATACACTCATTATCCAACCTTTTTATCTCTTCAGGATCTTTGATTGCCAGCACTGGCCTATTGTCCTTAATTTTTAAGATATTTCGGCCATATAATCGACATGCTTTTACACAGGCAAATTTGCACGCTGGATCTGACGTGTTTTCCACTGCGGGAAGACATCGGCTGTAATCAATAGTGATCTTAGTCTTTCTTGTTTCAAACTCTAGTTTATTCGCTCCCATCGTACTACTGCTCCTTTTGCGCTGTACGCCTCTCCATTTGATATGCCTTAACCAGCTCTTCTACCCTATCTGCAATGAAATCTGTATTGTAAATATAGTCTCTGCCATACAATTCCCACCGTAGTGGCAAATGCTTAAACTCGCTCTTTATTATATCGTGCGCCTCCTCTTCCTTGTTCCCTGCAAGCAGCATAATCACAGGAAATCCTGGCCTGTTTTCAGTCTCTTCTTTAAATGCCTTCACAAGGGCATGAGCATGATGCCATTGCTCCTGATTTGCAAGGGTGGCCCCCATCAGTACATAACCGTCAATGGGTTGCGACAGGATGTATTTGATCACACTGTAGATTTTACTGGCTGGAGGATCTCCACTCGTATCCGCATAGTTGGCGATTTTAAAGCCCCGTGCCACAAATGCGCTCGCCCCAAGCATGGCGCCTCCACCACCTATGCCGTGATATCCAAGCCAGCTTTCACCTTCTATCTTTGGTACCATTTGCGCAAAATACCCTGTCCCTCGATAATCGCCCTCTTCTATGGTCATCCAGGCCCTCTGTTCTAACCTGGTGGGTGGCCGGTCCATGTCACGAGGCACCTTTATACCCAACTCAGGGTGCCGAAACACGGAGTTATCATCAAGCGTAAGATGGCAATCAGCTGCAATAATACGCTTGTCCTTGGTTAAGACTAAAGGGTTGACTTCGAGAGCCCTGGCGTCATATTTGGTAAAGGCCTTATAAACATTCGAGATAACCTCTGCCAGTTCGTGAGTGAGCTCTCGAGATAAGTCCGTACCATCGAAAGATACATTTGATAGCAATTGGTTTACCTCCTCAGATCTTACACCCTGGAGGTAGTCAACATTCAGGCGGGCAATCCTCTCAGGATTTCTCTGTGAAACCTCTTCAATAGAGGACCCTCCCTCACTGCTTACTATCAGCACTGGCCCTTTTACCTTATATGAATTACTTACTATGACACCGGCATAGAACTCCTTCTCAACATCAAGTTGTTCTTCAACCAGCACTTCTTCTATAGTCAATCCTTTGATTTCGCTACCAATCAGTTCTTTAGTAGTTTTTTCAGCCTCCTCAGGCGTTTTTGCGAATTTGATGCCCCCTGCCTTTAAACGCCCGGTCACCCAAACTTGAGCCTTTACAACAACGGGTCCGCCAATATCTTGGGCAATCTTTCTGGCTTCGTCAGCACTTGTTACACATCTCCCTCTGGGTACAAGAATGCCTGCCTTTGCGAGCATCTCTTTCCCCTGGTACTCATAAATTCTTGCCATATGTGATCTCCGTAATATTTCAAAAATTCGGAAGCTGTCTGGTAAGAAGCAGCTCAGCCGAATCAAAAAATAACTGGAACAAACTTCCTCTTAAGGTAAATTTAAATATCGGACACCTGTATCTTACTTATCGCTTTGCAAATTTATGCCAACATAAAATAAGGCTCAGTCTATCTTCTCAGCTGTCTCCAAAAACCATAAGTCTATTAAATTTTCCAATGTCATCCAGCTTGTCTAAACCAAAAACTGTGTCGATGATTTGTTCCATATGATCTTCACTCATGTACCTTGAAGCCATGCTCTTGAATTTTTCCACAACTTCTTCATCCTTCATGGGATTGCGGGCATGACCTCTAGGATAATCCACCCTAAGACTATATTTTTTGCCTTGCTTAGTCATGATCTCTGAAATACCAGCGGGGCGGAATTTATCCAACATCGGATCACCTTGAAGGACAACCTTATCGATAAGTTCTCGCACTTTAGGGTCATTATACTTTTCAGGGGTAAATTGACCCGGCCCTATTTCGCGGTCTATTATGGCAATGGCAGTGAGGTAGTAAGAACTATGGTCGGCTGTCTCCTTGTTTTTTGGGTACTTTTTCACTGGATCTCCAGTGTGCTCAGCGCATCGTTTGCTGGTGGTAATCCTGATTTCTATAACGTCCTCGGGATTAATGTCATGTTCCCGTGCAAGGGTCAGCGTCGCTGTCAAATGTCCATGAGCGGAAAAGTCGGCAATAATTGACTTGATACAGGTCTCGCGAATCGAAAATTTGCCTTTAAATCTTAATAGCGTCTCAAGGTCATAATTTCCGTCCATGATGACCTCGACAAACCCATCGTTTCCTTCTATCATGCCGGATGGACCAGTGAAACCCTTCTGGGCAAACATGGCCGCCAAAATTCCTGCATAGGACATCATGGGAAACCGTATGTTTTTGGTCATCGTATACTCTTCTGCCGGTGTATCAAGAATTCCAAACACAGCGTGGCAGCTTCCCGAGATACCGACTGCGCTTTCCATCTGTATTTCATTAAGTCCGAGGATTTTACCTGCTACGAGAGGTATTATAAATGCACCCCTGGTATCACCATTCCAACCCTTCTTCTCCATTCCTGCACCAATGATACTCTCCAGGAAAGCCAGGGATAGATCGTAGCCTAAATTGATGGCCGTTATAATATCCTTGCCTGAGATATGCTGCCGTTCACCCAGTGCTAGTATTGGAGGGATCACCTCACTTGGATGATAGCCGGACCGATATGTATCGCCCTGAATAATAAAGGCAGTATCGTTGTAATCGAGGTAGCGCACCATGGCACCATTAGCTAGTACAGCATTCAGGCAGGATGTTCTTAGGCCACTGCCGAAAACTGTTGCCTCCTCAGGATGACCGAACTCCTTAACAACTTTCTGAATCACCCGGCTTGCCTCACTCGCATAGCCACCTATGGCACATCCAAGTGTGTCAAGCACAAGACGCTCTGTCTGGTGTATCACATCGGATGGTAGGTCTTCAAAGATCAAACTGTTTGCACTCTTTGCAAGCTCTCGCGCTACACTCACTATAAACACCTCTTTAATTTACTTTCAAACATCTATGTTGTATGCACAACTCTCCATGCCTCAATTATCAGACAAATCTTTCCGCACACTAAACTGGCCCCCATTCCTTAAAATTCTGTGATCTCTTTCGCTTCAAATTAACGGTATAGAAGTACTTATCGGCTCGATACAAAACCGATACATACTCAACAGGTTTGTGATTCACATCAAAAACCGTCCTTTCTCCCTTGAGCAGTGGATCGCCTACTCGGATTCCCAAGAGACCCGCCACGTAGGTATCTGCAATCGTGGCCGAGATTGACTGAATTGCCTCAGTCGTCTTTATACCCAAATCGTCCTCAAGAATCATCAACAGTGGCTTAGCAATAAGGTCATCCTTTTTGATCTTTTTACCGATGTCAGGAGGTAAATAGTTTAAGACATAAGAAAAGGGACTCCCCTCCACCAACCTAATTTTCTCAATCCGACAAAGCTTGGCTCCCACCTCGAGTTCCAAAAGCTCCTGAATAGTCTTCAGCCCCTCTACCATACCGATGTTTAGAATTTTTGACTTAGTGCGTATCCCCATCGAAATTAAGTCTTCTATAAAACCGGTGAATTTGGGAGCTTCAATAGGCGTATATTTCTTAGAAACAAAAGTTCCCTTTCCTCTCTTTCGTATAATAAGACCATCATTTGCCAAAGAGGAAAAGGCTTGACGAACCGTAATTCGGCTTAAGTTATACTCCTTGGCCAAAGCCTCCTCGCTCGGCAAGATATCTCCTTGAGTCAACTCACCTAAGTTAATCCTCTTTCTTAAGATCGTCTCAAGTTGGTAATAGAGCGGTATTGCCTGGTTCTTAAGCATTTTTGATTTCAATATTCCTCATAATGAAGCTTCAAGGGTCGTTTTATAAACTCACCATAACCAGGCTGCCCAATAACCTTGCCCTTTTCAAAAATCACCTTTCCCCTCAGGATCGTGCATTCCGGCCAGCCTTTTAACTTCATCCCTTCTTCAGGACTAAAGTCCTGTGCCGTTTGCAAAATGTCGAGCGTCACCTCTTTTTCTTGGTTTATATCAATAATGGCAAAATCTGCGTCACTGCCTACCATAACTGCGCCTTTTTTGGGATACAAATTATGATAACGAGCTGGATTGGCTGAGTTGAGCTCTGCTATTCTTTGAAGGGGCAGTCCCCGCTTATGATATCCCTCGCTAATCAAAACGGGAAACGTCAATGAGGTACCACCGAACCCAGGCAGGGATGTCCATAGATCTCCCTTTTTGATCTCTTTTGTGGCACATGCATGATCGCTCACAACGGTTTTAATGCTATCATCCAGTACGCATTTCCATAGATATTCAACATCCTCAGGGCTCCGAATTGGTGGATTCACTTTCGCCAGACGACCCATATCCATGTCATAGGATAGGGATAAATGGTGCAGCGTCGCTTCAAGCAAAAAGTCCAGGTGAGGATATCGAGCAGCCATACCTTTAGCTGCATCAACCGCCTTCTGGCTACTTAAATGCAAAAAGTTTATTGGACAATCTGTGTTTTTGGCCATAACACCGACTTCATTTATGGCGAGCTCTTCCTGCCACGGTGGCCGCGCATCGCTGTAGTCTTTGAGGAAATTCCCGCTCTGGGTCTTTTCAACCTCCGCTTGGGTTGCTTGTATTATCTCCGGATTTTCACAATGGATGCTCAACGGTATTCTGCCGTAGTCTTTAAAGAGATCATTCACTCTGCTGACTTCCTTCATATACTTATAAAGAAAACCAAGATCAATAGGGGTATCTATCATAAGATAGTTCAGTGCGTCAGGAGAAGAACCAGCAAGATTAAGCAATTTATAAAACATAAAGTACTTAAAAGTAGAGACGCCTGCTTCTCTGACAAGCCACTCCATCTCCCCAATATGTTCCTCTGTGAAAAGAGCCAAGTGATATCCATAGTCCACTAAGAAAGAATCCCTAGATAGGTCCAATAGCTCCGGGAAAATTTCCTTATAGGGTCCCATTTTATCCAGATAGCTGTGTCCTGTTCTAAAGTAACTCAATATCGTTGTGACACCACCAGAAGCTGCAGATGTTGTTTCGCTAATCGCATCATCTTTATAAGGCCTGTATATGCCAATGTGAAAGTGAGAATCTACAGCACCTGGAAAAATATATCTATCAGTGGCATCGATAACTTGCCCTGCCTCTTCTGGCAATATTGAGTCCGCTATTGCCCCTACTTTTCCCCCAACTATCCCAATATCCGCCTTCCGAACCCCGAGATATGGGATTACCACATTCCCACCCTTTATTACCAAATCATAATCAGACATCGTATTGCCCTCCTTCTAGGAAATTAAAAAGATTAATGCTTATGCTCCTTAATATAAAATAAAAGGATTATTCCCCAAAATCCAATTCCTCAGTTTCACAAATAACATAAAATTTGAAATCCGTCTTACCCTGAGGACTTCTTTCTCTCGGCACTGGGTGTTCTTCACGCCATTTCTTAGACTTTTCAAAGGCCTCCATGCTCTCATAATGCAGCTCCGCGATTCGGTAGAAGGTAGTATCTCCCATGACAATGCCCTTAACGGTATTAAAGACAATCTTTTTTAATCCTGGAATCCTGCGCAAATCAGGCACATGGATTTCTTGAAGCCATTTTTCATATTCCTCCACCGTCATTCCCGGTATAATGTCATAACCCAAGATTGCCTTAACCACTTTCTCACCTCTCTGCTTTTGCCTCAGTTTCACAAAAATGCAATGCTGAATACTTGTATTATTGTTATAACTATATATATTTATTACTTTAGCATATTTTTTTGTCAAGTATTTTTTAAAGGTAGTTGAAAAATTTTCCCTAGTCTTTCCACAGGTGCTTCTGAGGCAGCGTTAGTGAATAAAATTGAGGGATATATAAACAAATCCTCGTTTGTAACAAAGGATAAAATCAATTTAGCAGCAAAGCTATTACCCACCAGACTATTTACGCCTGTGATGACCTGTCCATTCCATGGCATTACAACCACCTGCTACAAACGAAAGATTGGGAGGATCGGGATGGAAATAAAAGGTATACAACAGAGATTATTGCCTGGAGAATGCAGATGCTGGATAGGGCAGGCAAAACAGCAGAGGCTGAATATCCTGAAAAACGTTTTCCAACTGAAGAGCCAGTAGAGGCAGACGGGCCTGAAGACGATATACCATTTTAATCCCGAAAAGTATTTACCGGTAAGGACTAATCGGGATTAAGGATCTTTCTGAGGGGGGGCTTATTGTTGAATCTTTAGGTTTCTTTCTTATTATCACCAGAATCCTCAGATATCTCTTCAGGGCTTTCTTTGGTAGATTTAGTTGAGTCTCTAAAATTCTTTATCCCCTGACCGAGACCTTTTCCAATTTGAGGGAGTTTTCCCGCACCAAAAATTATCAGGATAATAACAAGAATTATAAGCAATTCTGGCATGCCAAGACCAAACATTTATACACCTCTTTAATAAATAGCCTGTTTATCCTCTTTATAATAATGTTATGTACATAAGTCAATCAATTGTTGATCCATTAACACACGATCTCCAACAGACCGCTGACATCATGTAAAAACCTGTAAAGCCGTCTTTCCCATTTGTCCAAGATTGACAACCACAGTTATTCCATGAGATTTAAGGGCATGTATCTTGTCCTCAGCCTTTCCCTTGCCTCCAGAAATGATGGCCCCAGCATGGCCCATCCGTCTTCCAGGAGGCGCTGTTTGCCCGGCAATAAAGGCAGCGACAGGCTTATCAAATTCTTCTTCTATATACTCTGCAGCCTCTTCCTCAGCCGTGCCACCTATCTCGCCGATAAGGACAACGCCCTTTGTTTCCGTATCCTCTTTAAATCGTCGTAGATGATCTACAAAGGAGGCTCCAACGATTGGATCTCCACCTAAACCAATGCAGGTAGATTGCCCCAACCCAACCCGTGTCAATTGGTCCACAACCTCATAGGTGAGGGTCCCGCTCCTGGAAAGCACACCAATACTTCCCTGTTTGTGCACATGACCTGGCATTATCCCCACCTTTGTCTTGCCTGGTGAGATAATTCCCGGAGTGTTTGGGCCGATGAGGACGGCGCCACATTTTCTAATAAAGGTAATTGCCTTAATCATATCAAGAGTAGGAATCCCCTCAGTAATGCACACAATGACATCTATTCCTGCATTAGCAGCTTCGATCATGGCATCAGCGGCAAATGGTGGTGGCACAAAAATGCAGGAAGTATTGGCACTGTAAATATCTACCGCATCCTTTACCCTGTTTAAAACCGGTATACCCTCAACCTCTTCTCCACCTTTACCAGGTGTCACCCCTGCCACAATATCGGTGCCATAAGCCAGCATTTGTTTTGCATGGAATGTCCCTTCATTACCTGTAATACCTTGGACAACAACCTTTGTATTCTCATCAACTAAGATACCCATATGATTACCCCATTTCTGTTTATATTAGCCCATTTTGTTGCCACAAAGACACAAAGCCACGAAGATTATTTTTAATCCCGAGTATAACGATCTATACATTGCAATGAAATCTTACCCTGTTAATAGAGGGATATCATTTATTTTTTACTTTGTGCCCGTTCGGCCTTGAGACTTGTCGACGAGCTCAAGTCGAGTCACTCACGGCCGAAAGGCTTGGTAACTTAATGGCTGAAAAGTTACATGACAGCTATCTAACTCACCTGTGCGGCTACCATTCTGGCGGCCTCTTCTATATCTTGTGCCACTGAAAAATCAAGATCGGAATTTTTTAAAATCTCTCTCCCTTCCGCAACATTTGTGCCTTCTAATCTCACTATAAGGGGAACATTTATTTCTACCTCTTTCGCAGCATTTACCACACCCCGTGCCAGAACATCACATCTCATTATGCCGCCAAATATATTGATCAAGATTGCCTTGACCCTTTCGTCACTTAGTATAATTTTTAGCCCGTTTTTAACCATCTCCTCGCTTGCACCACCACCAACATCCAAAAAATTGGCTGGTTCAGCACCTGCCAGTTTAATGACATCCATGGTGGCCATTGCCAGTCCTGCCCCATTTACCATCGCACCAATATTACCATCCAACCTAATGTAGTTCAGATTTGACTCAGCTGCCTTTACCTCCAACTCGTCCATTTCATGTGGATCATGAAGTTGCGCAATTTCCTTTTGTCTAAATAGGGCATTGTCATCAAAGTTGATTTTTGCATCCAGGGCAACAACATTGCCTGATTTGGTAAGAACTAAAGGATTAATCTCGACTAATGAACAATCTTTGGATAGAAATAATGTATACAGCTTGGTCATTGTTGCAGAAAAGTCTTTCAGCATGCTTTTATTCGGCATTGGGTCAAGGGCATAGAAAAAATTTCTTGCCTGGTAGGGCATAAAACCCTGAATACTATCGATGGCTTCAAGTAAAACTAATTCCGGATGCTGAGCAGAGACCTCTTCAATCTCCATTCCTCCAGCCTGGCTGAATATCATCACAGGAGATTCCAGCTTTCGATCAATAACAATACCCAGATAGAACTCCCTCTCAATTTCCAATCCTTCCTCTATTAATACCTGTCGAACCTTCTGTCCTGCAGGGCCCGTCTGTGGTGTGATCAGAGGGGTAGAGAGAATCTCATCAGCTGCTTTGCTCAATTCCTCAATACTGCTCACCAATCTTACTCCGCCTCCTTTTCCTCGCCCACCAGCATGGATCTGTGCCTTTACTACCCACGGAGGACCGGGAATACTCTTTGCATTTTCTACTGCTTGGCGTGGTGTTGTAGCTAATACGCCGGATGGAACCGATATTCCAAAGTTACGAAAGAGATCCTTTGCCTGAAATTCGTGAATTTTCATAATCACTACCTCATTTTCTATGATTTACTGTAACCGTTCAAGGGTTCTGCGTTTAGCGTTCAAAGGTTGAGTTTCGTCTCCTCAAAACTTGAAAACTAGTTCTCAACAATCCATTAGTTTCGGATAGTTATTGACTTAACCCTGAACCTTGAACCTATGAACCTGTGAACGCATACCTTTACTGTATATCAACTTTTACTTCTCCCCAATTGTAATTGTCAATGCTCCATAGCAAGAAACAGATAGTAGTATCTTTTTAAAATACAATGCAAGATAAAGAATGCCAAATTTTGCAAGCTGAAACTCACTTTTGATTCTTCTTCGGTATCTTCTGCGAATTACCTCTCCTATTAAAGATGTCTTCCAGACCAGAGGCACTTCTTATATGGATATCCTGCTGAGGAAATGCGATCTCAATATTGTTTTTCTTGAATTCCTCATCAATTTTAAACCTGAGCTCTGTTGGTGCAGTTAACCAAAACTCCGGCGAAGTTATCCAGAACCTAACCCTAAAAACAAGCGCACTGTCAGCAAAATCCATAAAATCTACCCGGGGTGCTGGATCATTCATTATCTCAGACATATCATTCACAATTTGTAACAGAATTTTACGCACTTTCTGAACATCAGAGCCATATGCCACGCCAACATCCACCTGGCGCCTGACTTTCGGATCCTTAAAAGACCAGTTTGTAACCCTGTTTGAAAGCATCTGAGAGTTGGGGATAATCAGGGATGCATTATCAAAGCTCTGAACGATGGTAGTTCGTATATTTATTCTATTTATTGTTCCCCAGTCCTCTCCGATCTGGACCATATCACCTACCTGGATAGAGGGATCAAAGAGAAGAATGATTCCACTTATAAAATTATTGACAATATTCTGCAGACCAAAGCCAATTCCAATTCCAAGGGCACCAGCCATAAATGCAAGGGACGAAAGATTAATGCCTAAGATATTTATACCTGTATAGATAGCCAAAATCCAAAAGGTGTAAATAACAACATTTACAAATGATGCCCGTGCCCCAACATCCAGCTTGGTTCGAGGAAGAACCCTGTTTTTCAGTGCCTTTCTGATTATCCTGGAGAGGAACGTGAAAAAAATGAGAAAAATAATAAGGTAGGCGACACTTATTATGGTGACTTTTGTCCCACCGATACTGATACCGCTTTCAAGCCAGGAAAAATACTTGCCTAACCGGGTCCCCAGTAAAAAATCAAGGGATATGGGGAGGGCGATAAAAAAAATCAGGACTAAAAATACTACTACCCTGGATGGTCTAAATTTTTCTTTCATGCTTATCCCTTCCCATCCCCTTTAAAAAAACAACGGTTGCGCCCCACCCTGAAGGGCCTCTATCTTGTTTGAAGGATAAAACCAGGGGATGCCTCTTTAAGACAAACTCCACCGTACGACGTAACACGCCCTTGCCCTTACCATGAATTATTTTAACTTCCAATATATCTTTTTGAGAGCATACATTGAGATATTCATCCACGACTTGGCCAGCCTCGTTTGGTGCAAAGGTATGGAGATCTATCACCCCATCAATAGGGATATGAACAGGTGAGTTGGACATGTTAAGTTAAAGTACCACTACAGAGGTGTTGGCTTGTTTATTGTGCGCCAATGGCTAACCTGGTTTAATGAAGAAAAGTGCCTAAAGTTTAAAGTGCCTAAAGTGAACTAAAATTAAGGATTTTTATTATTGTAACTTTAGGCGTTTTAGGCACTTTAGCCCTGGCCCAGACCCCCCCTGCCGGATGGCGGGCAGGCCTGTCAAAAAATTAGTCAACCTTTACCCGGGTGGCCTTTTTACCTGCCTTTTTTGGATGCCTTTTCTCTAAATCATCAATCCTTTTATCAATCAAAACCCTGATCCCCTTTAAACACTCTGCTCTTGATTTAGCCATGTGTTCACGAAACTCAGAACTCGGACTGATCCTTTCATCCAGCCACGAAAAAAATGTCCCCAATGACCGAAAGGCCTCCTCTATGCCTATCTCCTCTTTATCTTTGGGACTTTTCTTTTCCATTCCTTCTCCCTCCAAAAATAATATTTAAAGAGTTGCCATCAATTTTTGCCGTAACATCCTTATACGCAGAAACATGTCGTGGCAAAGGAAGATGTCTCTTAAATCCCCCTACCCTAATCACCATCTCCTCTGGAAGTCTATGTAATTCTACCTCTTCTTTCGTGATAAATGGAAGTTTAATCTTTATAAAAAATTTACCATCTTTCTGGCTAAACTCATAAGGCCGCTCTGCATAAAAATGCTCTGTTGGGTCTTGCTCACCATATATATCTTCCCCAAATTGTTTTAGTTTCTCCAGTCCCAGAGGCTCATTTTGAAAAAGGAGAACGGGAAATATGGGGACAGGACTGAAATATTCCTCTGCCAATTCCAAATATCTTCTCTGAGACTCCTTCCAGTCATGAAAGTATGTTTCTTTAATGGTAACCGGTAAAATCCTGTTCATCACTATGGCATCAATGCACATCTTGTAGAGAGAAAAATATAAAAAGCTTCTCTGTGTTTCTTTTAAGACTATCTTTTCCGGATTGGTCACCAGCCTTACCGTAGTTATGGCGGGATTAGTGAGAATAGTGTCTACACCCTCAAGCCGAACAAAAAGGTTCTCAAGTGCTTTGAAATAATCGTCTTCCGGGAGAGGCACATCGTAAAAACGTTTGGCTACAGGCCTTATGTAGCTCACTACCCTGCGTTGTATCTTGAATATCTTGCTGATATACCATTCAAGTGTTGCAGGAATGCTGATAAATCTTAAAGATTCACCTGTTGGTGCACAGTCCAGAATAATGACATCAAAATCATCTTCCTTCACATATCGGTTTATATACAGGAGGGAACTCACCTCTTCCATGCCTGGCAAAATAGCCAGCTCTTCCGCCAATATTTCATCGAGGCCTGCTGTATGAAATAAACTGGCTATATATTTATGCACATCTCCCCAGTTTCTTTGTATCTCTTCCTGAATATCCAGTTCCTGAATCCACAGCCTATCTTCTATCTTAACTGGTATCCCTTTATTCTTATCCATTAATCCCTTATCCAGGGAAAAGATGTCACTCAGGCTATGTGCAATATCTAAAGACATTATCAAGGTCTTATAGCCCATGCCAGCCGCTTTTAGGCCCGTTGCACTCGCAATACTTGTCTTGCCCACACCGCCCTTACCTGCAAATAGTATAATGCGCATATTTTTTCTTCTGTACTATAGTTTTCTATAAAACAATTTTAACCATACAGCTCAAAGGTTAAAAGTGTGAAACTAGAAGGCTGAAATTGGAAGGGAAAAATATGTATCAATCAGCATACATATCAAGGTTTAAGATGCTTACTCTATTACACCTTCTTCACTATTATATCTCATAGAAAAAATTGAGGCCGGCCCGGAAAAAACATTGCAATTTGATAACACATAATCTGCCACCTCAAATCTTTTTTGACGGCTCAGGCCATTAAATTTTATTAATAATACCTCGGGGTCATTGATAATAGATAGAAGATTCCATATCTCTTTCGCGCTCATATCTTCATCTACTTCTGGACCTTCTTCTCCAATCTTTGTCTCAAACAGTTGCTTTGATTTATATAATAAAGCATCAAGCTCTTCCTTGATTCGTGAAACCTCTTTTTGTAATATTTCATAGGAGCTGCATTTTTCTGCAAGTACCACTGATCCACTCAATGTTGATCCTTCACCGTCAGCTACCTCAACATTCAGGGATACGCCAACCTTGGAGGTCTTTTCATCAACTGCCCTTTCTATTTCCAAGGTAAGTTTTTTATCTTTCATATCACCATTCTCAGGCAATAAACATACTCCTCATTAAGTAATTTGTAAGTAATTTAAGGAGGTTTCGTCAAGCAGAATAATTACTGAAACCTTAAACCTTTTTCGATCTCACCAGGAAACGAGCCATCCTGTCTAACTTGAAAATCGTATTGAACTCCATATTTTTACTGATCCAAATCTTTTTATTGATTACAGAGTCGGTAATAGCACCCTTATACGCCAGGCCGTCAAGAAGGGTATGTATGTCATCGCAGACCATGATAAAATCAGGAGATGATACTGACGATTCCGTGAGCGTTATATCTCCATCATCAATCCTGATTGCAAATTGGCCACCTCGTGTTTTAATTTGAATATCCCTCTTCCAGCCAGCGATGGCCTTTCGTGCAGATTTATTTCTATTCATATCCTTAATAAGGTCTTTCATCTCATTGAGAGCCTTTCTGTAGTGGTTACTCTCTTCCTCAGAGGCAGGAGGCAACAATGGCTCTTGCGGTGTTTCCCAATCAATCTCTGATTCTTGCAGGCCATTTGTGGTTATCTTCTCCTGTGTCAGTTCTGCTGTGGGGATACAGAAGACATCAGTCATCTCACCAATTCTTTTATCCCTGAAGATAAGCTTTACCTCTGTTCCTTTTGTAATTATCCCAGGCACAAGAATACCGGTTGTAGTATAGAGATTTATGCTCATGGCTGTGTCGGCACCTTTGAATATAACCCTTCCCCTTCCATAGGGTGCCATATGCTGAAAAAGGGATGTGGCAAAGTAGGTAATGGGGGGAGTGCTGTTCATAATCCCTACTTGTTCAACCTCTATTATCTCTGTCGGCGCAAAGTTACAATCAGGACAATGAGTTAAAAAGGGTGGAACTCTGACTATTCCGCATTTTGTGCATTTACATCCTAAGAGTCTTTTCTCATTTTTAAGTGCAAGGAAAAATGCTGAAAACTCTCCCTTTGTCCTCCTAAAAAAAGTATACATCGCATCGTTTGTGATCAAGTATTCCTTGCCATCAATTGTCTCTACCTGTGATCCCACATCTGGTATGTATATCTCATCAATAACTTTTTTCTTTTCCATGATATTTTATCTCCGTTTTTGAGCCTTTGTTTGTTTCTTACTATAGGTAACCATTCATTCTATAGGTATCCTCCTGAGCACATTGCTTCATTACCTTCATTCATGCTCAAAGGTCATACATGCAGTATACTGGGCAACAGTGCTGCCAGTTCCGTGAACC
>JGI10211J14876_10000398_pt1 | contig 18567 bp, 26 predicted proteins | sample Etolagsediment_FD_14876 | JGI IMG/M metagenome (IMG submission 14876)
GAAGCCGCTAAAAAGGCTGCCGAAGAGGAAGCCGCTAGAAAGGCTGCTGAAGAGGAAGCCGCTAAAAAGGCTGCTGAAGAGGAAGCTGTTAAGGCTGCTGAAGAGAAAGCCGCTCAAAAGGCAGCCGAAGAGGAAGCTGCTAAGGCTGCCGAAGAGGAAGCCGCTAAAAAGACTGCAGAAGAACCATATGTTGTTAAACAAGATGAAAATGGTAACTGGAATGCAACTATTGTACCAGTTTCAGAAGTCAAAGAAGAAGAGGATTCAGAAGAGCATCCTGTAAATAAAGATGATACTTATAAAGAAGAGGTTGTAACGGAAGATGAAACACCTAAAGAAGAAGAATTAACCGAAGAAGAATGGGAACGATTAAATTTAACTCCACAAGAAATTGAAGAAAATAGAAGAGCACGAGCAGAAGAAGAAGAAGTCGCTAGAATTTTAAAAGAACAACAAGAAGAAGCATTATCTATGGAAAATGTATATGAAGCTGAACCTAAAATAGCTACTCCACCTAACTTGTCACAAGAAGAACTAGAAAAAATATCATTAGAAATAAGTGAACATCCTGAAAACGAGGGAAATTTAATAAATGAAATAGAGAAAGAAGAAATGAATAAGATTTCAAACGAATTAAACGTAAAGGTATAAGCAGTTTAGCATAATTTCTTGAAGTATTATATAATGCCTCAAAAAATTGCCATGTTTTTTAACATTACAACTACTAAATCAACAACAACAACAACAACTATGACTACAACCTCTACTACAAGTTATGACTCAAATAATTTGAGATCATTAAGTAGAATTTTTGGTGCCAAAGGAACAAGTTGTGGATGAGGATCAAGATAAGTACTAGGAAATAGAATATAAAAAATAATGAATTTAATATTCGGAATGACGGATACTATTTAAAATAAAATAGTAACCTGAGAAATTATTATTTTATATTCTAACAAATATATATAATTATGAATTTTACAAACAATCCTAGTACAGGTAATCAATTTACTATTAGAAGATATGGTAGAAGCTATAATTCTAGTAATATAATATTACCAAATATTCGAATGCAATTTATTAAGAGCAATAATTACTATTATAATCCTCATACTGCTTATGGACGTGTAGGAGCATCAACATCCGGTGCAAATTCACGTGCAATTAGACGACGAACTTAATTCTGTTTAAGAAAAAATTTATTTGAATATAAATATTTTTTAATGTAAAATGCTACAAAAAATAGCAAATACATATTATACATTAAAAATCCAAAAAAATTGCCATATTTATTTTGTTCACATAATTCATTACCAATATAATATGTCTTGTAAATAGTAGCCAAACATATTATATGTTGAGCGATTTGACTCATAGTAATGATTTGTCTATATGGATACAGAACACCTTTTGGTTCGGCAAAATACCAATACATAAACACATGAACTACACAATTAGAACCCATGAATACGTAAATATGTGGACTTAAATAATCTTTAATATTAAAATACATTAAAAATGCTGTGGACATATGATGTGTGTATTGTAAATATGAAATAGGTTTATTAGATAAATGAAGATATAATGTATCTAACCATTCAATATACTTTGACCATAAAAACAGTTTTGCACCTGTATATGCATACCAATTATTTTCATATGAAACACATAATAAATTATATAAAGGATACATTTTATTTGTTTGGTAATTACCTATTGTAATCATTATAAACATAATACCTGAAAATACAGACATAAATAAATTATAATTATATCGTCCCAATTTCATAAAATAATCGTCACTACATGGAGGAATTTTTTGTATTAAATATACAAATCCAGCATATAATAAAGGAGATGTAATATGAAGTAATTCCATATAATGTAAATTAATCAATAATCTTTATGTAAATTTGATTAATATTTAAACATAAACTATAATAATGAATATATGGTCATTTCATTACAAGTGATATTAGGAGGAACATGTGGTTTTTTTCTAGGTACTACATGTGCACTAGCAATAGTATATTTTTGCTTTTCAAAAAAAGAAAATAAAGAAGAAAAAAATATAACTCAAACAGAAGAGTCCCCTCTTTATGGAAAAATATATAATATATAAAGATATTATCCATAATACATAATATAATGGATAATATACCAAATCGTTGTGAGCAAATGAAAAAAGTTCAAAAAGAAGGATATGATTTGTTTGTGAAAAAAAACAAGGATTATGGAGATGCGTTTGCAGAATATGGTACAATAGGAGTATTAGTAAGATTAGGAGACAAAATAAAAAGATTACAAACAATAGAAAAAAATAAGATAGTAATGGTAAATGATGAGCAAATGAGAGATACGTTAATAGATTTACATAATTATACAGCGATGGCTATAATGTTAATGGATGAATAATAAATAAGTAAATCATAATATAAAAAAAAAAGGTCTTTATATATATGGAAAAAATAGATTTAGATATTTCAAATTACAATACAACTGAATTAGAGGAAATATTTGATTTAACTTATCCTTATACAGAAGGAGATGTTGAAAATAAAAAGCATAATTTATATATTAAGGTAGTAAATGATGAAAACTTATCAATAAGTCATAAACAGAGTATAGGGAAATTTTTATCAGATGTTGAAAAAAAGTTGACAAATATTGTTAAAACAGGAATAGAAGAATCAGCACCTGCAGATCCTCCAAATAAATTTAGTGATTTAAAAAATACTATAATAGAAAGTGGTGGAAATTTTATAATAGAAAACAAAGCTATAAAAAATCAAGCTTATAAATTAAGTAGAACTGATGGATTATCATATAGTGATGATGGAGGAGTACCTCCTGGTATAATAAATCCAATCAGAATACAATCAATAAAAAGGGCTTTAAATATAGATTCGAGATTTAGACCTGATTATTTTTCAACAAATGCATCTGATTTGCACTTAACATTACCCTATAAATTTAGTAACGTAATAAATGTACGTCTAGCTTCTATTCAAATACCTCTAACCTATTATGCAATTAACGAAAGTTTTGCAAATAATACATTTACGGTTTTATATGATCTAGATGCTTCTACAGGTAAATTTCAAGAGGCTAAATTAATAAGACTACCTGATGGAAATTATAATACTTCATTTAGTGGATCAAATGCATCACATATAGAATCTGTAATGAATGCAGAAATGCTTGGAAAAATCGATCAATCAAAGCTTCCATTAAGATATACTGTTGATCGAAATAGTGGAAGAAGTATATTTGCAATAGATCCCAGTAGCAGTTTATTAGGAACACCTTATCGTATAATTTTTGATGGCCAATTATCATTCGCAGGATCACAAGCAAGTGATGCATTTGCATCTGCGTTACCTTTTTATTTAGGATGGCAATTAGGATTCAGATCAGGTTTATATGATGCACCAAGTGGAGAAGCTGTTGCATCAGAGGGAATTTGTTATATTAAAGGTCCACAATATATTTTTCTTGCATTAGATGATTATAATAATAATGTAAATAATTACTACATATCAGCTTATACTGATTCTATTAACAATAAAAATATTTTAGCAAGGTTAAATGTTTCTTCGATTATACAAAGTAATGGTGTATATAATAGTGGAGAGGATGATGGTTTTTCTACACAAATTAACAGAAGTAGAAATTATTTTGGTCCTGTAGATATTCAAAGAGTTAGATTAACATTATATGATGAATATGGTAGAATTATTAATTTAAATAACATGGATTGGTCATGTGCTTTAATGTTTGAACAAGTATATGACAATTAATCCATTTTTCCATTTTTATTATACTCTTCCCAATTTTTTGGTACTATTTTGGTACCTCCATCATAAGCAACTGCTAGTCTTTCTTTAATTAATTCATCTGATAAGTCTACATTATCAACTATTACATTTGCCAACAATCTACCATATTTATCATAATTAATATTTTTTAAATTAATAATTTTGTGATCAGTTTTATTTCTTACAAATTCTCTTGCTTTTTCAGCCATTTGATGTTCAATATTATTTTTTGTTTTTATTTCGGGACAATCTATCCCTCTTAAACGTACTTGAAATTTATAATTTTCTTTATCATTATATAATTGTGTCCCAATTGTAATGGTATCACCATCATATACTTTTAATACTATACATTCAGTTATAGGTGGTATAAAAACCTTTGCATTTTGATATGTCATATTAGAAAATCTTGAATTATTTTTAAAGCAAAACATCGTATAAAAACACATAATGATTGATTATATATATTTAATTATATATATATATATACAATCAATTTTATTTATTTATATATATATATAATATTTCTTATTAATTATCATGTTAAATATTTATTAAAACTACTTAAAATGTATCTTATAATATAAAATATAATATGCCAGGTCTAAATATGCCAACACAACGTCAAGTTCGTTATGATAATAGATGCCATCTTAAAGAAATTGAACAACAAAATAGGGATAGAGTTAAAAGACTAGAAAAGAGAAGTGAATTGCGCGATTGTATTAGACAAGAAGTATCACAAGAGATTTCAACACAAATGAATCAAAAAAAAAAAGCTCTGACTACACATACGATGCGTTCAGGCTTACAATATTCAGCGTAATAATTATATTATTTATCACCTCTATTTTTTTTCTTTCTTGCTTCCTTATCTATATTTTCTTGTCTAACATTTTCTAAATGTCTTTTATTATTTTCTTCTTGAATACGTATATGTTTTGCACTATATTTACCATTTACTTCTTGATTTTTTCTTTCTTTGTCTTTTTTCGTTTTTCTTTTAAAAGATTTATCAAATCCTTTGCCACCGCTCATTTTAATTTATACAAACAAAAATTAATAACTATTGAAATCAATTTTTAATTTAATTACGAATTAAATTAAATTAAAAAAAAAATTGAAGTTTAAATACTTTTATAGTTTTAAGTATAAATTGCAATACTTATCTCTTGGTTTTCAAACTCAAATTCGTCAAAATGTTCCAATATTCCGTTTGCATTCCAAGAGTTTTCAAAAATATTCCTGAGAGAGCGATTAGAAGAAGTTTTGAAATAAATAATTTAGGTAAGGTAGGGAGAGTTGATTTTGTAGACAAAGGAGGTTATTATATGGTATTTGTACATTTCACAGAGTGGAATAACAATANCGCTGCTTATAATTTAAGAGAGAAAATTGAAAATCCAAATAAAATAGCAAAATTGGTTTATGATGAGCCATGGTATTGGATACTTTTGCCAAACAAAAGTGCATATCAAAGAAATAACGAATATATAGATTACTCTTTATCAATAGCCAAAGGTCTTAAGGAGTGTTTTTCACAAATTTTCGATATTAAGAAGGAGATGGATTGTATTTATGAAGAACTATATCAGAGAGAATATATTCCAAGTAAGGATATAGAAACCGGCGAGTATTGGTACTCTGATAATGAGACCATAACATCATCAGTTGCAACACAAGCTGATGGTCCAATACATATGCCAATATCTGTAGTTTCTCCATATACGCATGTGGAGTATGATGAAGCATATGATATAGAAGAAGGGGAAGTAGATGGTAGTTATGTAATTAATATTCCAAATATGACAAGAAGGACATCAAATATGATTGAATTGTGTGGTAACGAATAAAAAATAAAAAAATAAAAAATTTATATCTTAAAAATTTTTTATTTATTTGCATAATATAACTATGGGAGGTGGAATATTACCAGTAGCTATTAAAAATAATAAAATTTATTTTTTATTTGGAAAAGAAAACGAATTGGATGATACACCAGGATGGGCAGATTTTGGAGGAGGAAAAGAAGAAGGTGAAACACCTTTAGAAACTGCAACACGTGAAGGTTCAGAAGAAATTAATGGTTTCTTAGGATCTGCAAATAAATTAAAAGAAATTGTCAAAAAAAATAAAGTGGTTACTATTCAATTCAAAGAATATACTACATATATTTTTTATATGGATTATGATGATAAATTACCTTACTATTATAAAAATAATTATGAGTTTTTCTCTCGTTATTTACCGCATGTAAAACATAAAAAAGATAATGGATTACTAGAAAAGGCAAAAATAAAATGGTTTTCCTATGATGAACTAAAAAAAAATAAAAATGAATTTCGAGGTTTTTACCAAAATATTGTAGATTTAATAATAAAACAAGAAAAAAATATTTGCAACAAGTTACGATCAAAAAATAAAACTAGAAAACAACGAGAGAAAATAAGAAAAAAATTAAATTGTACTATAAAAAAAAATTGATTTAAATGTATTATAGTTAATAATTTTAACTATAATATGGAGTCTCGAGAGAAAATTTACTATAAATTCTAGTTGGATGAAAAATGTAGAATTGTTTTTATTTATTTTATAGTTTAAATTAATGAAAATAAAAATAAATTAATATTAATGTCAGTATTTAATATTAATTCAAAAACTATTTTAGAAGATGATTTCTCTCAATTTCTTGATTATAATCCTGAATTAAAGGAATTATATGGAGAGATAAATACTCCCTTTTTTTTTATTAACAAAATGTTATCAATTATTCCATATGAACATTTTACTATTAAAACTAATAAATGGTTAGATGCAGGTGCAGGACATGGAAATTATAGTCTTTGTTTATTTTTTATTTTATTCAAATCTCTCAAAGATTCCATACCAAATGATAAAAAAAGAATAGAACATATAATTGAAAATATGATTTATATGGTAGAATTTAACAAAGACAATATTCCTTTTCTTAGAGAGAAATTCGGCAAAAAAGCAAATATTATAGAAATAAACTATTTAGATTGGGAACCTGATTTTCAATTTGATTTTATTATAGGAAATCCACCATATAATTTTAATGGTCTTAAAAAGGTACCTACAAAAAATAATGTAAATAAAAAAGATGATGGCAAAACAATTTGGTGTGAATTTGTTAAACACAATCTTTCTCTCTTAAAATCAAATGGAATAATGAATGTATTAATCCCATCCATTTGGATGAAACCTGATAAAGCAGGAATGTATGAGTTACTTTTAAAATATGATATTTCCAAACTACATACGTTGAATGCAAATGAAACTAATAAAACATTTGGTTTTCATGTACAAACACCAACTTGTTATTTTTTATTAACAAAGAGAGAAAATAATGGATATATTGAATTATATGATTCTCTAATTAATAATTATTTTACATTTTCTCTCGAAAAAGATTTGGGGATTCCTTTAAATTTCTCCAGTATTGTTGATAAAGTGATTAAATTAAAAAACATATATGGAAAATTAAATGTTATCAAAACTAATTTACCATCGTCAACTATAAAAGTATTTGATGTTAAATCACCATATACTGAATTTGCAAATATTCACACTACAACATTAGATAAAGAAAAAAATCCTTGTTTGACTATTAAATACACATGTACTGCATTACCCTTTTATGGTGAAAGTAAAATAGTTATGGGTCATAAGATGTATGGGTTTCCTTATCTTGATTTAAATGGTGAATACGGTATTTCTAATAGAGACAATTATATTATAAAAAATAAATCCGATGAAGAACTCAAATTAATTAAAGAATTTCTCTCTAATGAATTTATTTTATTTCTATTTGAGACCACAAGATATAGAATGAGATATTTGGAAAAATATGTTTTTGATTATATTCCTGACTTTTCAAAAATAGACAAGGCGAGAGAAATGTTTCAAAATAATAATATAGACATTTACACTTTATTTAATATTTCAGATTATGAAAAGACTGTTATTCAAAATTATTTTAAATATAAGTATAAATTTTTCAATTAAATACAACTCTCTATATATATATAATATGGATAGTGTTACTTTAATTGTTTTAGCTGCTGGTAAATCATCTAGATTTGGTGGATCACCAAAATTATTGAGTCAAATAGGAAAAAATAATGAAACGCTGTATGAAGTTTTAATAAGACAAATCAAAGGTGTTATTCCTTATCATCAAATTCATTTTGTGTTTAGTGATCATACGCGAAAACCTATTATGGATGTTGTTACTAGTAAAAAATTAGAATATTTAACACAAGACTGTGATATTACCTTTTCATTACAAATTTATAGTATAAAAAGAGAAAAGCCATGGGGTACAGCAGATGCATTAGCAAGTTGTGAACCTTATGTAAAAAATAGGTTTCTATTATTAAATAGTGATGATATATTTGATAATGCAACGTTTAATACAATAATAAATGAATGTGAAAAAAGTAAAAATTATATAATAGGATTTCCATTAGGAAATACATTAGAAAATGATAAACCAGCAAATCGTGGATTTGTAGTATTAGAAGATAATAAAAGTAATTTAATAAATCAAATTGTTGAAAAATTAAATATTAAAAGATCCTTTTATAGCGAAGAAGAGTTGGAAAAAATAATAGTAAGTGTAAATCTATTATTATTAGAACATACGATATTACCATTAATAACTAATAAAGTAGAAGAATTTAAGAGAACTTGTTTAAATCCAAAAGAAGAAGAAATATTATTGCCGGATATTTTAAATCAATTGATTCAAGATAAAAAAATAGAACTGTATTTTAAAAAATCACAAGGAAATTGGAATGGAATAACATATATTGAAGATGTAAATAAAGTTAGAAAAACTTTAATAGAAAATAAAGTATTTTAAAGAAAAAAATGGTTTTTAAAATCAAAAATATTATTAATATGGATTTTCTGAATTATGATTATAGAATAAAACTAAGAAAAAAATTAGTAAATTATTTATATAAAAAATTAAAAGAAACAAATATACCTAATGAAGTATTATCGTTTATGGTAAAATGCTGGCATTTTTCGATTTTTTATATGGTATTTTTACTTTGCATATTTGCTCCAAAATTTTATGGAATTACAGGAGTAATAATATCAGGATTATTTGTACCCATTTATTATTATTTTGACGGTTGTTTTGTAAGTTATTTAGAATATAAATTATCAAAAAAAAAATATGTAAATGTAATAGACCCTTATTTAGGGTTATTGGGTTATGATATAAATGATGAAAATAGAAAATGGATAACTCCAAAAGTAGCATTTTATTATTTTAATTTAAATTATTTATTTTTATTTATAAGATTTCATAAGGATTATTTTAATTTTATTTTATAAAATTGAAATGATAATAATATAATTAATTCTATTATTATAATTATGAACACTATTGCAACAACGCGTTTTAATAATAAAACATATACCGAATTATCGAATTATAAGACTCGTAAAAAAATAAAAGGTTGTATTTATGGTACACCAGTAAAAATAAAAGAAAATATACCATTAGATAGTATGGTATTTGTAATAGAAATGAATAATGATACAAATAAAATAGAAGGAATCGGATATATAAAGAATATGATTATTACACATGAACAACACAAGATTTATGATGATATGGATTATAATAGGTATATGTATGTTGGAAAAAAAAGATTAGATAGTAAGTTTATAGTTGATGAACATAGTAAAAAGATAATACAAGTTTTAGAAATTCTCTTATTTAAAGGAGCGACACATAGTAAACGTGGTCAAGGTATAACACAACTTCCAACTTGGATTATAAAAAATAAATATAATTATGATTTTATAGATGCTTTCAATAAAATATTTATAAAATATAATTCTGTCTTAAAATAAATATTTAAAATTATATATTTTATATATTAATATGGAAGATACAAATATTGATAATTATAGTGACCAAGAATTATTAAGTTTATTAGATTTAACCGATCTAGATCCGTTAACAACGGATGATGTTATTGAAGCAACAAATCCTCTTATACAGAGATTTGTACAAGAAAAAAATACAGATATGGCATCTTTTTTTCAGGATGCTCAAGATAGATTACTTGATTCATTACCGTCTTCTACTCCTGAAGAATATAACGAACAAAATGATCCAAATACAACTATGGGTGATTGGTATCAAAATGAATATGCAAAACAACCTGATGAAAATCAGGCTAATAAAATAACAAATAGAAAGCAACAAGTATCATTTTTTGAGCAAGATTCAAATATTGTAATGAATAAAAATCAATTGGGTGTTGCTGATACATACCAAGTACCGATTGCACAAGGCCAATTAAATCCAAATTTAAAAAATATTACAGAAAGACTAGTAAATATTGATAGTCAATATCGAGAAAATTTATTACCTTATACAAATGATGCAAATGGACCCACGTCTTCAACAAATTATACTTTAGATTTATCAGATCCTTTATATAAAACAGTAAGTTTAACATTAAATTCATATCAAATACCTTATACATGGTATTTAATTGACGAACAAAATTTATCTAATAACTGTTTTATAGTAGATTCTTCAAATGTTTCTATACCCTCAGGAAATTATGATAATACAACATTAATAAATGAAATAAGTGGTAATACTATTTTTGATACTGAATGTAATCTTGGGATTAGTGTTGATGATCGTACGTTAAAAACCACAATAGAAAACAAAAATTCAATAGATTTAAAATTAACTTTTTATTCGGATCTTGGTGTGTGTAATCCATCATGTGGAACTTCGTCAAAAATAAATAATACATTAGGATGGATATTAGGATTTAGAAATGAAACATATACTATTTCTGCAGGCCAATCTATAACTAGTGAATCATTAATAGATACATTTGGATCAAAATATTTTTTACTTGTATTAGATGATTTTAATCAAAATAGATTAAATAAGGGAATTGTAGGAATAACACCCACATTAAAAAATGCAGAAATACCATCTTATTGGTCAGCAGATTTAAAAACATCTTTTTCAGGGTGTGTTTATGATGTTTCATCAAATCCATATCCAGTATACGTACAAAATGCCCCTAGACGTTTAACTCAAGCTCAGTTGTATACATTAAATTCAACAATACAGGCAAGATCAGTAACAACAAGAAATAGATTAACATCACCAACAACAACAGATGTATTAGGTTATATTCCACTAAGAAAAAATGGTCTTAGTTTTGGTCAAATAATAATAGATGATTTTGGAATAGATCCGGCAGAAAGGGTATATTTTGGTCCAGTAGATATAGAAAGGATGAGAGTAAAATTGGTGGATGACAAAGGATATACTGTAAATTTAAATGGTGCAGATTGGTCATTTTCATTAATTGCAAAATCATTATATCAATATTAAAATTGATCTTTGCTTCTTAAAGGAACATAATTACCGCAAAAATCTCTATATTGTATAGTTTCGTATAATGGTTGTTCAGGATATGAATTAATCGTTTCTTGTAAATTACATGCAAATTTAAATGGACGCGTATAATAACCCTCACTTACTAATTTTCCGGGTTTACCATATGACAATTTTGCCAAAGCTTGATTACCAGTTAATACAATTTGATGTTTTTGATATGCTAATTGATCTTTTAAGTAACATATACCACGTCCGGATTCTGCACCAGTTAATGCACCACGTCCAAATACATCTCCACTTGGATCTACAACTAAATTTGGTGCATCGGCTGGTGGATAACCTGTATTATCTTGTGTAGGTGGATAAACAAAGGTATTGTTTAGTGCACTACCAGCAGACGCATCAATAACAGTTAAGCCACTTACATCAAATATTGTTATTGATGCTTTAAACATATCTGCTTGACCTAAATTACTGTATGGTAATATTGTTGGTAATGGATCAACTGATGACTTTCCTTGTGTAATTAAGTATAGACTATCATATGATGTTGCACCTAATAGACATTTTTGATCATTCATTTTTATATCTCCAACATAAGTTCCGTTGGATTTACCTAAAGATGATTTTTTATGATAAACACCAGGTACAGGTTGATTAGCAAGATTAACACTAGCACTATACATAGATCTAGCTTTTTTTTGTCTTATATAATCCCCTGTATGTTCCACAGTTTGTGGTTTTCTGAAACAATTTCTATGAGCCATTTATATATATTATTGATTATAAATTTTTAATACTTTACTTACTAATTCACTTCGTAATACATCTTTATTTTCAAAATTTATTATACCAATTCCGTCTTCATTCATTTTTGTTTCATCACAATCATAATATAATTTAATTTTTTCCAATAAATCTAATAATCCACTATCATATTTATCACTTTGTTTTAAATCGCCAGTTATTATTATTTTACTTTTTTCACCTATTCGTGTCAATAACATCAACATTTGATTAGGACTACTATTTTGCATTTCATCTGCAATTATTATTGATTTTTTAAATGTTCTACCACGCATATATGCTAATGGACTTATTTCAATTGTATTTTCTTTTAACATATTTTTTATATTATTTTTACTATGATACTCGTTTATTATATCCATTATTGGTCTTGTCCATGGATCCATCTTTTTTATTAATGTCCCTGGTAAATACCCTATATCTTCTTCTACTGCTACAACTGGACGTGTTATTATTATCCTCTCTATTTTATCATTATATAATGCCTTTACTGATGCTTGACAAGCCAATAATGTTTTACCACTACCAGCAGCACCATTTGCAATTATTAATTTATAGGAATCATCTTCTAAATACTGGGCAAATTTATTCTGATTTTCTCCTATGGGTTCATAAATATTCAAGTTTTTAACATACAATTTTGTTACTATATTTATATTAGTATTTATATTAGTATTTATATTAGTATTTATATTTTTAAAAGCTAAACTGCTGTATAATAAAGACAATAAACATATAAATTTCATTATATAGTAATATTCTAAATTAATTATTATATTTTTTACGGATGTAATAATTAATTTAATAAAAAATTGAATTAAAATAAAATTATTATTATTATACTAAAACAATCATGGCATTATTAAATAGTATTGAAAATCTATTTCTTCAGTCTGCAAACACCAATAGCGGTTGGATTAAAACAACATATAAGAATGAACGTTGTAGAACGATTAAAATAGGAAACACGATCAATTGCAACGGTGATATTATTAAAAATTATTCTATAATTGATAATATCAATTCAAGTTTACAAAAATATAATATTAATAATTATACTATTCAAGAAATTGATACTGATTTTGAATTCAGTTATCAATTATATATACCTGAAATGGAATATAAAGCTCTTATTATAGCTCTAGGTGGAACTTATAAAGAACAATTATTTTCTAACCAACAATTTTGTTTCAATTAAACATCTAATTCTCCTGCTTCTATATAAATATTTTCATCATCACTTCTATTAAATATTTCATCTAATTTATATTTATACTTAATTGCATCATGATAACCATTCAAAAATAATTCATGTATATTCAAATTATTATTGTAAAATAACAAATTATACATATCTTCATTTTTTTTATTCAAATCTATTTCCCACATTTTTGGACTTATTTCTAATTCATAATTGTCATCTATATATGGTTTAACACTAAATCCTCCATCTAAACACAAATGATCATTATATTTTAAATTACATATACCTGTTAAAAAAGGAATATTTGAGCTAGCAATTGCACAATCTATTGCATCTTCCAAATCTTTAAAATCTGTATAAATATTTGTAAATATATTTTTATTTTTGATATGAGTAACACCCATAAATATTTTTTTTAAATCAAAATCATCACTAGTATAATCATTTAATAATTTCTTTTTTAATAATAATTGAGTATTATATATACTTTGCGGTTGTCCTTGTATTTGAATACTATTTAATAAATGTTTTGCAAACATGTTTATATCTGATTTATAGGATAATCCTAATGAATTCCAAGCACCAGCAGATGCCCCTGTAAAATAATAATCTGATAAATCATAATTATCTTTTAAAAATACGCATGTGCCCAAGTTATAATAACCTCTTAGTCCACCAGGAGTTAATCTTATTTGTTTTAAATTTTTATAATATTCATCTGTTTTCATAAATTGATTAAATTCGTTTTGAGAAAATGTCACATCTTGTTTTCGTAAAATTACATTTGATTTTTTGACTATATTTAAATTTTTTATACCTGTTAAATGGCTAATTATTTCTTTAAAACCAAATGTTCTTAATAATGAAGTCATAAATAATACCATGAATAACATATTAATTATATAATATGTTATTTTTATATATTTTACATGAATTCTTTTAATAAAGACATTCTTGTAAATATTCCTAGTTTCATTTGATTTAAATATACACTATTTTTCATATAATCTAATTCTTCAGAAAGTTCATTATTTCTTGGAAAAGGGTGCATTATTATTGGCTTCTTTTCAAATTTATTTACAAATTCCAAATTTATTTGAAAATCTTTTATCATTACATTTTCGACAAATCCTAGACATTCTTCTCTCTCTCTTTGAAAACGTGTTGCATATATAACGTTTATATTTTTGAAATCCACATCATCTTTTATATTATATATCATATTTTCTTTATTTTGATCAAATAATTTACTCCATTCATCTAACATTTCTTCGCTAGGATGTCTATTAGGGAAAGGTAAAAAACTAACCCGAATATTTTTATATTTACCTAATAATTTAATAAAAGAATGAATTGTTCTAGAATATAATATGTCACCAGTAAATAAAATATTTATAGGAGTATTACCCAAATACCAACATACTGTAAATAAATCTGTTAATGCTTGTGTTGGATGTTCATCACTTCCGTTTCCACCATTTATTAATCTTACGTTGTGTTTTTTACATATTTCTTCTGCTTTATAAATAACATCTTTATCAGGATGTCTTAGAACTATTATATCACCATAAATACATAATGTTTTTATAGTATCCTCGATTGTCTCTCCTTTTATTTGACTGGAATTAGTATGATTATAATTTATTACTTTACCACCTAAACGAATCATAGCATTTTCAAAAGATAAACTAGTTCTTGTTGATGGTTCAAAAAAGGCATTTATTAATATTTTTTTATTTTTATTTAAATCAATTATAGGTTCTGATATAGTTAATTTATTTCTTTCATCATTTTCTCTTATGAGTTTTGCTGTATTATTAATAAAAGAATCTAAATATTCTTTTGTCATATTAGTGCAAGATATTAAAGACATTATAATATATATATATTTTTTACTTTAAATAAATAAAAAAATTGAATTAAATACATGTGTATTGTTTGACTATATAAATTCGAGATGAAGTTCCAACTTTCTGATTCACAAAAGATTGACAGTTTTATTCTTATCTTTTCCGGATTAAAAAATTTTACGGATAATATAAATATGATTATTAAAGAAGATGGTATATTTGTACAAGGAATGGATAATGCACATGTAAGTGTATATGAATTATTTATTGATAAATATTGGTTTGAATGTTTTGAATGTGATATTTCTCAAACACTAGGTATTTCTATACCTATTTTGAACAAAATATTACATACAAAAACGGAAAATCAAGTATTAGTTATGCAAACTCATGGAAATTCTCCTGATAATTTGGATATAGAATTTACTAGTAATGAATCAACGTCTTATAATAAATATTTTCAAATTCCTTTGATGGATATTGATAGTGAACAATTATGTATTCCTGATACTGATTATCAGGCGGATATAGAGTTTAATAGTAAACATTTTAAAACTTTAATGGGTGAATTATCTACATTTGATGAAACACTAAACATGATTGCAAATGAACAATCAATAACATTTGAAGCAAAATCAACAGAGGGAAATATGAAGGTAGTTATTGCATTTGATGATATTGAATCATATGCTATTGAATCGGGTACAGAATTAGAATTATCATTTGCAATAAAGTACATTACGTATATGAGTAATTTTAATAAATTAGGAAATGTATGTAGTATTCATATATCAGAAAATATCCCATTAAAATTAAAATATGCCTTGGATGATAAGAGTTATATGAAATTCTATTTGGCACCTAAAATTAATGATGATTAATTTAACTGAAAAAAAGGAACTGAAAAAAAGGAACTGAAACGTAATAGCAAAAAAAAAATTGATTAGTTTGAAAAACTTTTTTTTAATTGTATAAATCTCATCCATACGTAAACTATTAGTTTAATATGATGACTACTTCTGACTACGAGTTGAAAGATTGGGAGAAAAAGGTTGATCCAAACACAAATCTTTGGGACAGATTGCCACTTGAAGTGAAGAATATTATCTTCATGTTTGAGTCAGGAATGAATTTTCGAGAGAAAATGGACTTGGCACAAATTCGTATAAGTGCAATAAAGATAAGTATGCTTAACCATAGTAAGGCAAATTTCATAAGTTACTATAATGATGGTGTTTGGTTGATGCCATGGGCACGTACATTATATCCAGGTGAAGCAGAACATTTTATAGAAATTTGTTCTAAATGTACGTGTTGTGCTGTGCATCAACTAAAGCGTCCGACAACTGATGACTATTTGAATGGTTATGCCCCTCCGCCGAAAATTCAAATACAGAATGAAATAGAAAAGTCATGTAAGTGTTACTGTCGAAGTTTATGTCGTAGGATTTGCTGTGATATAAATATGATAGATGAGGGCGACTATGATGATCTGCCAGCTTTGATCGATGATGACGAAGAGTCAGATGATGACTGGGACGATGGTTGGTATATGTAGCTAGTAGTAGATAACTTAGATAGATAAATAATATTTATATGTAAAATATTTAAATAGAAATGATTATATTTTTTTAATGGAAAACCACGTACTTCATATTTGTAACAAGTGTCATAAAAAATATAAAAATAAAAAATCATTAGATAAACATGAACCAATATGCAAGGCTGGTGAAAAATCGTCTACACAAAAGAAGGTTCAAAATATAACGGATATAGGAAATGAAACTTATGATATAAATATGACATTTACTGATGAAAATACAGTAAAAGTAGCTGTTAAAAAGCAAGATGAAGAAATAACGGATGAAGAGGGCGAAAAAGCATTAAAAGAAATATTAAAGCCTAGAGTATCGCCTACATATAGACAAGAAATAGAAAAGTTGGCTGGTCTACTACAAGTAGTAGAAAATATTCCAATACCTGATCTTGATGTAGATAAAGATGCAACTATAAAGAGATTAAAAGATACAATTAGAATTATACTAGAACAAAGTAGGAATCTAATAAAAGAAATGGAAAAAATGGGTAGAAAGAATAGTTATTTAAAAAATAATATTATGTTATCCACATATTTGCTAGATAAATGTAGGGGAGAAGTGCCAGCAGAATATGAAGAAGATTAAAATGAAAGAAATAAATGTTTTAAATAAGAAATAAAATGGAATATGGCATAAAAAGTGGTAAAAATAAATGGAATAAAATATCCAATTTTAAATTTACTTGTATTATGTATAAAATATACAAGTGAATATAGTAGTATAAATAATAAATAAAAAAAAGGATATTGTATCATAAAACATAGTATAAATGAAAATGATTGTATGGATGGTTTAATATTACATAAAAATAATGAAACAGAAATAAAAAATAAAAATATTATTAAATATTCAATTACTAATAAATCCATGATAATTTAATATAATATAAATAATTTTTTTATTATATTAAACGATATTTATTTTTTTTTTTCATAATAAGTTTTAAATTGAAGGTTAATATTGGATTCAAATTCATTAGTAAATTCAGTATAAGCTGTTAGTTGTTGCAAATAATAAGTTAATATATATATTTTTCCTTCTTTATTTTTATATAACATATACTGATACATACCCATACAATTTGTCCCTAGATACTGGAAGAGTGGAGTTTCACTAGCTTTGATAGTTTGAATAGATGTATAGGCTTGTTCAATATCCGGTAAACTTAGTAGAGGTGAATTTAAAATAGCCGTATTGGAATAAATATAGGCATCTGCAATATTCATAGCGTGAGTCGATTGTAGCGAGGTCATTTTAGTGTACACTTTTATATTTAATTATATTAAAAATAGGGGATTCAATTTTTTTTTTAATTGGTTAAAAAGTTATTAATATTTTATATGATTCGTCCAAGAGATATTTAAATTGTTTACCATTCGTATGTAGGGGGGTTGTACTCGGGACACTCTGCCCAATAACTGTTTGTATTTTGTTGTATTGGTATATATTGTTGTCGATTATAATACAAATGAATTAAATAAAATGAAGTCCATCCAATAAATCCGGTGTTAATTGTGCTCAATATCAATAAAGAAAGCATTATTAAGAATTTATACATCCTAATTTTCAGACAAAAAACAAGTCAATTTTTTTATTAACTTAAAAAAAGGAACTGAAAAAAGAGAACTGAAAAAAAGGCACTAACTATCCTCCGATTTGGCCAAATGAGTATAAAAATTATAGATTTTGCTTATAGAGGGGATGTTTACCTACATGTCTAGGCAACTGTTATAGATTTCTATAGAATACATACCTAGATAATGAAGGTATATACTACATAATTGAAGGTAGCTCTAGTTCAACTAGTATAGAAAAACGTTCCTAGGTTGTCAAAGTAGAGGGGTGTTTTTTTTGTTTTGAAAGTTTTTTTGAG
>JGI10211J14876_10000399_pt1 | contig 18500 bp, 15 predicted proteins | sample Etolagsediment_FD_14876 | JGI IMG/M metagenome (IMG submission 14876)
GGTATTGCATTAGGATCATCAATTGGCTCATCTCAAGAAGACTCTCCAGGTATTGCATTAGGATCATCAGTAGGTTCATCAGTAGGTTCACCAGTAGATACACCGGATATTGAATTAGGACCATCAGTAGGTTCATCACCAAAAGACTCTCCTGGTATTGAATTAGGACCATCAGTAGGTTCACCACCAAAAGACTCTCCTGGTATTGAATTAGGACCGTCAGTAGGTTCACCACCAAAAAACTCTCCTGGTATTGAATTAGGACCATCAGTAGGTTCATCTCAAGAAGACTCTCCAGGTATTGCATTAGGACCATCAGTAGGTTCACCAGTAGACTCTCCAGGTATTGAATTAGGACCATCAGTAGGTTCACCAGTAGACTCTCCAGGTATTGAATTAGGACCATCAGTAGGTTCACCAGTAGATACTCCAGGTATTGAATTAGGACCGTCAGTAGGTTCATTACCAAAAGACTCTCCAGGTATTGAATTAGGACCGTCAGTAGGTTCATTACCAAAAGACTCTCCTGGTATTGAATTAGGACCGTCAGTAGGTTCACCAGTAGATACTCCTGGTATTGAATTAGGACCGTCAGTAGGTTCATCGCCAAAAGGTTCTGAAGAAATTAAATTACTAGAAGATTTATTAGAAAAAACATTAAGTGAAAATAAAGAAATTAATAAAGAAATAATAGCAAAAGAAAAAGATATAGCCCAAGAAGAAAAAGATATAGCAGAAGAAGAAAAAAAAGAAACATTAAATCCATTCAAAAGTATTTTAGTAACAAAAACAAAACCTGCTCCAAAAAAAGCTGTACAGTTACAAGAACCATCAAAACCTAAATTAGTTATTCAACCAGTTACAGAAAAACCAAAGCCAGTAAGTAAATTAACTATTAAACCAAAAGTAACAACAGAAGGTAATGTACTAAAACGAGATATAACAGGTATGTCATTATCTAATCCTAATCCATTTGAAGATAGACTCAAAAAACGTGTACCTAAACTGTTTACATATGATTTAGGTGGTAAATATAGTGGTTATAATAGAATATGTCCATCTAATGTTAGACGTCAACCAGTAATATTAACGGATGCTGAAAAAGAAAAAATAGATAGAGATCATCCTGGTTCGTATAAACATGCTATAAATTATGGAATACCAGGTGGAGAGAAATTTTGGTATATATGTCCTAGATATTGGAGTTTGAAAGATAATACTAGTTTAACAGAAGAAGAAGTAAAATCAGGAAAATATGGAAATGTTATACCATTTAAAGGAAAAGATGGTAAGCCAATTAAAAGTGTCCCTGAAAATACTAGTATTTTTGAATTTAATGCTCCATCTGAACACATGAAAGATGGAAAATATATACAACATTATCCAGGATTTATTCAATCAGATAGTCATCCAAGTGGATATTGTTTACCTTGTTGTTTTAAACAATGGGATAGTAAAGAGCAAAAACGTAGAAGAGAACAGTGTTTAGATAAAGAGGAAGGATTACCAGTAGTTAAGCCAGATAAAACAGTAAAAGATGATTATATTAAAGGTGCTGAAAAGTTTCCAATTCAACCAAAACGAATGGGATTTTTACCCTTAGTAATTCAAAGATTTTTAAGAACAGATAATCAAAAATGTCAGGTTAGTGCTAGTAATGTGAGTCTTAAGCCAAATCATGTATGTTTATTGCGCCAAGGGGTAGAATTTAGTAGAAATAAATCATTTGTAGCCTGTATAGCTGATGTTTATAGTAGTGTTACTAAACAAAAAACAATACCTATTTCTCAAATGCAAGATATATTAGCAAATAGCATAGATTTAGATAGATTTGCTACATTACAAAATGGGTCTTTAATTAATATATTTTATAAAGAGATAAGTGATATTGAGTTAGATAAATATAAAGAAACAATATTATATCAAAAAACAGATTTAGCAAATAGAGATCAAAAATTGGCTTTATTAAAGATTATTTCAGCATATATAAATTTTAAACAATTTTTATTATCCGAAAATGAAGTAATAGATTATACATATTTGTGGGATTTAGTATGTAAAAATAACGATAAACTATTTTTACAAGGATTAAATTTAATTATTTTAGAATTATTAGAAAATGATATGACTGATAATATTAATATTATATGTCCAACAAATCATTTTTCAAATCAAAATTTTGATGTAAATAAGAAAACTCTTTTATTAATTAAAAATAATGAATATTTTGAACCAATTTATCAATTTGAAGATAAAGGGTCTATATTAAATATTCAAAGACTATTTAATTTAAATGATCCTAATATTTTACCTGATTTAAAAGATGCAATAATAAGTATAACTAAGATAATACAGAAAAATTGTATGTCATTACCTAGTCTTCCAGATATATATACATTTCGGCAAAATATTGGTTTAGTTGAAATTATTAAAAAGTTAAAAGATACAAATTATAAAATAACAAATCAAGTTTTAAATTATAATGGAAAAGTTATTGGAATATTAGTAGTAAAAGATCTCTCTAATAAATTTTTTGTTCCTTGTTTTCCATCAAATATAATAGTAGATTTAGGTAGTGATATATTATGGATAGATGATGTATTATGGAATTCATATGAAATGACAAAAATATTTTTAGAAGAATTAAATAGAGAGACAAATGGAGCTATTTTAAGTTTACCAAAATTAAAAGTAATTGAAGAAGAACTAATTGTAGGAATAATAACAGAAACAAATCAATTTGTTGCAGTAATACCAGAACCTAATATTGGCGAAGATAACTTAGAAATATTAGATCAAAGTGATTTTATAATAGCAGATAAAGTATCATTATTATCACAAGAAAAAGATAAAGAGAGAATAACTCTTATTAAAAATATTAAACTAGAAAAGAATTTTTACGATTCTTTTAGAAATACTATAAGAATATTATTAGGAAATCCTGAAAATAGTGAAATAAGGCAAAAATTACAAAATTTAATAGAAGATAAGAATCTACTATATTTTAAAAAATTAGAATTAATAGAAGAGGCTTTAAGAGATTTAACAGCTGATGCAATTAAATTTATTTTATATAGTGATTCATTAATTAATCAAATAGATGAAATTAGTTCTTGTATTGTAAAAGACGAAGAACAATGTAAAAAAAACAACTATTGTATGTTAAGTGAGGGTAACAAATGTAGTCTATTAATACCAAAAAATAATTTATTAACAGGTTTTGATAATGAAGTTCAATATTTTGGAAAAATATCAGATGAATTAATAAGATATTATAGAATCAAAAAATTTATATTCGAACCACAAACATTTTTAACTTTTTCTTCTGTAAAATATAATCTTAGAGAGAATGAATTATTAATTATACAATCTTTATTAAATCAAGACTATTTTACTGATTTAGTTCCATTAAATGATTCTAAATTTTCTAATATTACTTCTTATGATACTATAAATCCAAATATATCTACAAAATATGTCCCTGTAATTAATTTAACTGAAGAAGAATTAAGTGAAGAATTACCAAAAGAACCGGTTATTAAATCTGTTAAAAGCTTTAAAATAACACCATCAACTGGTAAAATTAAATCAGTTATATTTGGTAATTTACCAACAGAGTTAACTTTGCCAGAACCAGAATTAGAACAACAAGAACCAGAATTAGAACAACAAGAACCAGAATTAGAACAACAAGAACCAGAATTGGAACCAGAAATAGAACCAGAATTAGAACAACAAGAACCAGAATTGGAACCAGAAATAGAACCAGAAGTAGAACCAGAAGTGGAACCAGAAGTACCAGAAGTGGAACCAGAAGTACCAGAAGTGGAACCAGAACCAGAAGTGGAACCAGAAGTACCAGAAGTGGAACCAGAAGTGGAACCAGAAGTGGAACCAAAATCTCAAGTAAAAGATAAAGATCCATCAGAAAGTAAAATTAATTTTACTCATTTTATAAATTGTAAAAAAGAGCAAAAAGTATTAACAGATAAATGGAAAAATATGTTTGTGAAAGGAGTAAACTCAATTACTTATACAAATATATCTCCATTTTGTAGTTTTCAGTTAATTATAGAAATAATTACTAATTTTAATCCAGCAATTAATATTACATCAATTAATAAATTAAAAGAAGTACTGGTTTCACAATATGAAACATATAGGATAGATACTTATAGAATAGGGAATATTTGGAAACAACAAGGTAAAAAAGAAATTGCCGAAAAATTATTACTAGGTACTATTACATTAGAAACAGCAATTATGAACGAAACATATTATATTAGTAATTTAGATATATTATTATTGAGTGAATATTATAAAATTCCTATAGTTATTTTATCAACAGTTAAGTTACCAGAAAACAATAAAACATTTTTAGTAACAAATAAATCAAGTAGTGAAGATTACTATTTTATATTAGTTTCACCAGTAAAAGTTAATACAGTTCAAGAATATAAATTATTTGTGTTAAATAAAAATCCTAAGATTAATTTAAAGTCAGTAAATTTACCAATTAAAACTGATATTAGAATAGCTAGTAATTTTGATCTCAAAGCTTATATGCGCATAGACGAACCTGTTAAGTTAAAAATTATGCCAAAAAAAACTGCAGTTAAAGAGACAAAAAAAGTTAAAAAAGTAGATGAAGATGAAGAAGAATTAGATGAAGAAGAATTAATAAAAGCACTAGAAGCATTGGAAATGCAAACACCTAAAATTGTTCGGCCACAATCAAGATAATATTATAGTATTATATATATATACATATGGATAATACTATAGAATTAGAGATAAATGATAAAATTATTGATGATGAAATAAATAATAATAGTCAAAGAAATATTAAACTTAATAAAACAGATTTAGAAGTGTTGGAAAAAAAAGTAAGTTTTTTTTTACCAGAATTATTAAAAGAACCAGAAAAAATAAAACAAAAACCTATTCAACAAAGACCGCAACCAAACCCAAATCCAAAACCACAACTACATACAATGCCAACTATTCCACAAAATAGAAGTATAATTCAACCAATGAGTCAAATGCGCGGTAAAGGAATGAGAGGAATTGGTATGAAAATGTTTTAAAATAAATAATACAATATTATTTATTTTAATTATTTTAAGGGGTTTATCTTTTATTTAAGCTTTTGTCTGACCAGCTTTGGCAAAGTGAGGGCTCATATAGCGCTGAAGATTAAAGTATGTTAGCTCATCACCACTCTGAATTTTAAGAAGAGCAGCAAGCTGCTGATCTGGGTTGATTTTACGACCATTTGTCTTGTCCTGAAGATTGTGAGCGCGAATGTATGTATTAATCTCGCGTGTTACTTCGGTACGGGCCATTTCAGTTCCAGATGGTTTCTGAAGGAATTTAGCAAGCTCATCACTAATTAGTGTAGGCTTAACAAATCCACTTGGTGAACGATTACCAGTTTTGCGTTTGCGCTTAGCATTAACTTTTTGTGCAGATTTAAGTTCACGAACAGCTTTCTTCTCAAGTTGACGGAACTCAGTCTTAAGAAGATTCATCTGTGTAGCAAGAGCCATAAGTTTCTGAAGGAAACCACCAAAGCTCTCGGTAAGTACTTGGTCAGCTCCATCAGCAAGGCCATCAGTCTCAGTAGGTGTCTCAACTACTTCATTTTTAGTAAGTACAACAGTATCTTTTGGTGTCTGGGCACCTTTAACTGTTTTAGCGGTGGTTGTCTTAGCTTTAGCTTTTTTAGAATCAGCAACAACAGCTACATCAACTTTAGGAACTTCAGTAGTTTCCTTAGTGGTTGCGGTGTCGGTCTTAGCGGTCTGCTTTCCCTTTGGCATATTATACTCTATCATAATAACTCTTTTTTAAGTGTTTTAAAGTGATAAATAATATATTGCGCTAAATTTTGACCGCAATTATGTATTGTTGTTAACCGAATGATATAGCCAAGGTAGGGCTTCGGCAGCATATGGACTAACTAATGTTAATGAACATAGTACATAAGATGCTCCTAAATTACAATGTTCTTCGGAAACTCCTTTACTGATAAATTGATTAATAACAGTTAATATATTTTTTTGTAATTGAATAAAATTCATACTATTTAGATGTCTAGTATCAATAACCCTAAATGGGTTCCCATAAGGATAACATATTTGACATTTTGTTTCATTAGATAATTCTGCTCTATATTCCCATATATCAATTAGTTCTCTTATAAAGCGGACTAATGCTAATCTATTTAAATTAATAAACCAAGAATAGTCAGAATAATTTCCTAATTGATTAATTACTTGAAATAATTCTAAACATTTAATTTCATTCTTTTTTTTTTGAGATAAATCTTTATCATCGTCATTATTTAATACTATATTAATTGGTTTATTTAAAATTTTACTAAGCTTTATAATTTTTTTAATATTATTAAAAATACTATAATTGATAATTTCACGTGTATAAGGGTTATAAACTTCTTTGCTATTATTTTTCAAAAATAGATTATAGATAGAGAGAATATTAAATCCCCAAATATTATTGTTTTCTTTATAACTAAAAAATTGTGAATTAGGTATATCATTTAGTTCTTCTAGCGTAAAGAAATCTGTATCTATAAAAAGCTGGTCCTAATAATTTAAAATATTGTCTAACTAAATAAGCTCTAAAAAATTTTTGAATAAAAATAGAACTATTTGAATCATGTAAAAAATTATATATTCTCTCTACTAATTCAGGTTTTTTACCAGATACCTTAAGTTTATAATGTTTACAAATAGATTTTAAATTAGGTACAGTATAGTTATTTTTTTTAAAAGTATCTATATCATTAATTGTTGGAATATCATTAACTTTAGATTTTGAAATTTTTCTTTTTTTTTCATTATTTGTATCTACTATAATAGAATACTCACAAATATTTTTCATTGATATGTATATATATAAATCTATACATTTATATTTTTATCTAAAAATATAAATCCTTCGGGTTCCATGATCTCTCTAATTTTATTATAATTACAATCTTTAATTAATGGAATATTTTTTATATTAGGTAACTTTTGTTTACTAGTTTCAAACATATTATATGTATTATATAATTCATAAATATTATCAATACACTTATGATATTCATCTAACCAAGTATAAAAGTCAATATTATTATTTGTATTATTGCAATATTTTTTATACTCTGTAAAATATTCAAGAATTTTATATAAATTAAGATTTCTTGTACTATTATAATTATAATCTGTGCCTGAAACTACACAAATCTCTTTAAATTCTTGAAATGTTAAATTAAGATCTTGTAAAATTTTATCTAAATGATAAACAATTACAGTATTATTAGTAAGGCTTAAATACCTTAATACTCTCGGACAACCATATAGAAATAGATCCATATCTTCACTTAAACAGGCATATGCATATTTTTTTATAACTAAACGAGCACAAAGTTCATCAGCTTCTCCAATTGCTTCAATCTGATATACACCAAAAGCATCTAGTAGATTACGAACATTAATAATATCACTACGTTTTAATCTTACAAATTTTTTCTTTAAATCTTGAATATTTTCAAGTATATCATTTTTTTGATTTTCATCTTTAATATTTATTAATTTTTGTTCAAGTAATAGATATTTTTTCTCAGCATCTAGTTTTTCTTTATTACGTTTTTCAATAATATTAAATTTTTCTTTAGGTGGCTTACCATCAAATACAAATATAGGAATAATATTATATAATTTGAATATATTTACCATAAGATAAATATTTTCTAATAAACAATTTTCTGATAAAAATCTGTATAAATAAATACTAGTATCTACTGCAATAACTTTATTATTTAATTCATGTAAATTTGTTTTTACAATAGATTTATTATCACCTTTTTTGCAAATATGTTTAATATATGTATTTAAGTATTGAATACCCATTAATACCACATAATAATTTATAATAATTTAAGATCAATTTTTTATTCTAAAAAATCTTGTCTTGACATTCTTAAAGAACTACTATTTTCAATATTGTATATGCACGTTAATAATTTTTGATAATTTGTTTTTTTTAGACTAGTTATTAATAACTCAGTAAATTCACTGATACTCTTATCAGTTTTTTTTATTTTAAATATATTTTTATTATTTCTATCACACCATTCTAGAAAATCTTTGTGATTATATAATAATGCTGATGTAAATACATAATATGCATATGCATTTGTATTTTCTCGATAATTATCATTATTATTAACAAATTTTAATATTTTACTAGCTTGTTGTAATGAAAATATAATTTCTTTTTCTAATAAATTTTGAAAATATAATACATATTTATTATAGTCAGTTGTATTAATATTAGCTGCAATAGCTATATTGATAAGTCTAGCCCATATTTCTGCATAAGTTTCTGTTATCTCATATTTTATATTTAATTGTAATAATTTAAATAATTTCTTTTTACTATTAATAATATTATTTGTAGCAAAATCTAGATTTAAATTATGCATAAGTTCGTGTACTAATACTTTAAACCATTCTTCTTTTCTATATATAACTATACTTGTATTATTTCGACATCCTACAGTAGAATATCCAGTATTAATTTCATTTATTCCTAATATATTATTGTAATTTTTGGGTGCTATTTTTTTAAATGGTGTTAAATATAATTTAATATCTATATTTTTTGCACATATACTATTAGTGTTAACAGTAAGTAAATATATTACTAATAATATATTATTAGTATAATAAAATATTTTATCTGGATTAATTCTCTCATAACATGTAAAATATAAACTAATATTTATACTATTAATATTAGTAGCTACTTTATATGTAATACCTTTATTTTTATTAATAAAGTTTAATATATTAGTGGGAATCCAAGAATTATGTAAACTTCTAACTAGATTTACAACACTAATATCAATTTTAGTCATTTTTAAAATACTATTGCCATCTTGTAATGTATTATAACAAAATTTAATAAAATTTATTAGTTCTTTACTATTTATATTAATATTATATAAATTTTTACATAAATTCATTTATATAATAGTTAGAATTTTTTTTTGTTTCTAGTTTTATATATTTTTTTATTTTTTTTATTAAGCTTTTTACTATAACTTTTTTTTATTTTTTGATAATATCGTTTTGTTTTTTTATTTTTTTTATTTTTTTTATTTTTTTCATATTTCTTTTTAGTTTTTTTTGTATTTTTAGTTTTAGAACCACCATTTTTGCTTTGTTGACAACTTTGTTTAATTATTTCTGGTAAATTACTATATTCTATAAGTGCATTATCATTATATGTTACTAATTGATAATGACTTTGACCAGTCCAGTTTAAAATTACTGTTAAAATTTCTCTCTTATCAAGATCTTTTGAATATATCTCTCCAGTAAGTGTACATCCTAATAGTCTTGTATCTGTTTCATCAAATATTACAAATTGAATATTAAATAATTTTTGAAAAGTTGAAATAGCCCATTCATCTGCCCAATATTTATCAGTTAATATATATTTTTTAAATTCTTCTAATGATGTTATATTTTCTATACCAGCAGCTTGTTTTTCATATTCTGTATCAAATCTAAAAATATAAGTATTAAAATATTCTTCATCAGCTTCTAAAGAGAGAATATATCGTAATGATAAGACACCAAAATTATATTTACTACACATACTACTTGGTAAAGTATTAGATATTTCTTGTAATTTAAGTAAAGGATCATCTGGTAATATATCATTAACTCTAATAATAGATTTTAATACTTCTAAAATTTTATCAGGTATATATTTAATATTGTTTTTATCTTCTAAAGGTAATTTAAATTTTAATGTTTCTATAAAAGAATAAAAAAAACAATTTCCATCAGGTGGAACATCATAAATTTCATATCCTTTACCAAAGATTTGTTCTATCCAATTTTTATCTCGTTTACTTAAATATATATTACATTTATCAGGCCAATCTTTTTGAATTGATATACTATCTAGAGATGATTTTGTAGAAGAGCCAATAGAAGAACCAAGTTCTATTTTAGACAATAATTCAGATTCTGGTTCAACGGATTCTGGTTCAACAGATTTTGGTTCAACAGATTTTGGTTCAACAGATTTACTTAAATCTGGCGTAAGACTTTTTAATGGAGGTTCAACAGATTTAAGTTGAGATACATCAGATTTACTTTTACTAATATTTTTGTTAAAAATAGTATCTAAATTTTCTAATAACTCATTTTTTGTTAAATTTTCTATTAGAAAACTATCTTGTTTTGGTGTATAATAGTTTATAAGTAATAAATTATCTCCATATAAATTTAATTGTCCATCATTTAAACCAGGAGATTTATTTGTTAAATAGACATTATATTTATTACCATTTTTTATTGTTGTAACTACAAGATATTGTTGTTTTTCCTGTTCTATTTTATTTTTTATAAACATTTTTTTTATATTAATAGGTGCTTGAAAAGCTATTGCATCCATATATAATTTGTATATATAAATTATTATAAAGATCCAATTATAAATTTATTAAAAAATTCATTATTTTTTAATTCTATAAAATTTGAAAATAACCTTATTCTCTCTTTAACTATATCTTTATTTTTAAAATCTGTCTCAAAATTAATAATCATATTTATAATTTGTTCTTTTTTCATATTTTTTTTATTTTTTTTTATTTTATAAAATTCTAAAATACTATTTAAATAACTTAGATTATAATTTAAGTTATAATTAGTAACTAAAGCTAAAATTTCATCACTACTATATAGAGAATACTCAGTTTCAGTATTTAAATTACTATTATCACTATCACCATTATCACTATTACTATTATCACTATTATCATTTTTTTTAGTTTCTATAATATCATATGTAATATTCATATTACATATTATAACTATCTTTTTAAATAAAAAAGAAAAAATTGAAAAAATATATTATTATATGCTACTATTTAAAATGGAACTAGAATCTACTCCTGTAACAAATAATGTATGTGATCACTATATTTTGCCACCAGAAATGAAAAAAACATTTATCTGTTTATTACCGGAACAATCACGTCAGAGTACATTTGTTACAATTCCAAGAAAAATTGATGACCAAGATATATTACACAATATGTTTACACAAAGTATTCAGTTACAATATCCTAATCATAAAATTTATATAATGTCTATTAGGTGTACACACGATGAACTATATAAACTAGAATATGGTGAAGAAGATTCAATGCAAGAATCTAAATATCACTATAATATTATATACCTAATTATTCCAAAAGATTTAATTATTCAATTTGAATCTAATGGTATATGTAGGGTAGGATTTTATGTAGGTAAATTAAGTAATCCTAATGAATATAAAATATTAGATAAGCCACCATTAATTAATATAATTTCTACCGAAGACAAAAAAGGCAGAATGCTTCCATTTAGTCTAGTAGCAAATCTTTCATAATTCATCTAGCAAATCCATATGTTTAAATATACATTTATTAGTAATTCCAGGTGTAGTTTTTACTTTCATATTAGCTATTTTTTTAATATTATTAACTATTATATCGTACTTATTATTGTCTTTTTGTTTTACTATATTTAAACTATTTATTACTAATACATATATAAGCTCACTTACTTCATCTAATTCGTTTTTTTTATTACCTTCTTGAATATAATCGTCTAATTTTAAAAATAAATATTCAATAATATCATATATTTTATCATAAGATAGAATATCATATTTCATTAAATTACTTAAAAAAGTAAATTCTGCACGTTTTTTTTCATTTATTTTGTTATTTTCACAAAATTTATCATAATTAATATCTGGATCAATATAATTTATTTCATCTATTTTATCTCTACTAAGTTTAATATTTTTATCTATAATATTAGATAAATTATCACTTTTATCAATTAAATCTTTATATAGTTTAGCATATAGATTAGAAAATAAAATATTAGTTGATACAATTTCATAAAATAAATTACATAAAACTAAAATATCATTAGGTGTTTTAGTAGAAATAACTTGATCAAATTCACTAGAAATATTATTTAATATTGTATCATAATTTTTTTCAGTCAAAATATTTAGGCATTTTCTAATATTAAAAATATTTATATCTAAACCCTCCCGTTTTACAAATTCTGTTGGTTGAAATTGTCTAAAAGAGTTCCAATCTAAATCATTTAAATCAGAACTCTTTTTTTTGCGTAATTTATTAAGTGTATTATTTTTATTAAATTGTGGAGCTTTACTATATTCTGGTGATCCTACTTCATTTGCTAACTTTTCGATTATACAAAATATTTCTTCACTTAAATTTTGTATATCATTATTTTTTATGTAATTTTCAAAATCTGTTAGATAATATCGCATTATATTAATATAAATTTATTATTTATATTTTTATATAATAATATATATATATATAAATGGGAGAAACTAAAAAAACTGTAGGATATATGGTTACTGGTGGACATCCAGCTTCTGAACTTATAGGAGGTTTAATTATGACCTTTTTATCTCTTTTATTACTTTTATTAATAGGAGAATATCTTTGGAATCGTGTATTAGTAAAAGTAGTAACTGTTGTAAAACCAGTAAGTAGTGTATGGCAAATATTAGGATTAGTATTATTATCTAAACTGATTTTTTGCTAGATTATATATTTTCTAATTGTTAATTTAAAAATATTATTTAAATAAATATGATTAAATAATATTATGTCTCAAAATAACTCAGATAATAATAATAATTATCATGAAGAAAATAGAGATAATATAAATAGTATTAATTCTTGGGATGATTTAGATATTAAACCTCAATTATTAAGAGGTATTTATGCATATGGTTTTGAAAAACCTAGCCCAATTCAGAAAAAATCGATTTGTCCTATTTTAGAAGGAAAAGATATTATAGCACAAGCGCAATCAGGAACAGGAAAAACAGCCTGTTTTACTATATCTAGTTTAGAGTTAATTGATGTAGATATTAATTTACCACAAGTAGTTATAATGTCACCTACTCGTGAACTATCGTGTCAAATAAAAAAAGTATTAGATTCAATAGGAAGTAATATAAAAAAAATGAGATCTCAATTATTAGTAGGAGGAACATCAACAGAAGCTGATATTAAATTAATAAAAGATAATAGCCCACATATAATAGTAGGTTGTCCAGGTAGAATTCACGATATGTTAAGACGAAAGCATATTATAACTGAAAAAATAAAATTAGTTGTATTAGATGAAGCAGATGAAATGTTATCATCTGGATTTAAAGAACAAATATATAGTGTATTTCAATATTTATCAAATAATATTCAGATTGCTCTATTTAGTGCTACTGTGCCATCATCATTACATTATTTAACAGAAAAATTTATGAGAAATCCAGTAAAAATCATAGTAAAAGCAGAACAATTAACGTTAGAAGGTATTAAACAATATTTTATTAATCTAGAAGATGATAATATGAAATATGAAACATTAAAAGATTTATTTAGTACATTTTCAGTAGCTCAATGTATTATTTATTGCAATAGTGTTAGACGAGTTTCAGATTTATATGATGCAATGTTTCAAGATGGATATCCAGTTTGTCAAATACATAGCAATCTAGATAAACAAGAAAGACAAAAAAATTATGATGATTTTAGAGTAGGAAATACCAGAGTATTAATATCATCTAATGTAACAGCAAGAGGTATTGATATTCAACAAGTAAGTACAGTTATTAATTTTGATATACCAAAATGTATTAATACATATTTACACAGAATTGGAAGAAGTGGAAGATGGGGTAGAAAAGGTGTTGCTATAAATTTTGTCACTAGAAGAGATATTAGACATCTCAAAGATATTGAATCATTTTATAATACTCAAATAAGTGAATTACCTAGTGACTATAAAGGAAATTAAAAATTTCGTAATTAATTATAAAAAATAGAATATGGCTATATTATTATTTATGTTTTCTAATATAATAAATAATAATAGAAATGATACAGATAGATATGATGAACCGATAGAGTTTAATTTACCAATATCTTATTTAAAAAATAAGTATAAATTAAATAACAATATTAAAAGTGATCTTGAATTACAAGATATTTCAAATCAGTCGCTTTATAATAATATTATGTCAGATATATCTAATAATTCTACAAAATTAATTAATAAATGGTCAGAATATTATACAACAGATTTAGAATTTTTAAAAGATAATCAAGATTTTTTGAAAAATTATGTCTCTATTGCTAATTATAATAATAATAATGTCTCTGATATAGAAGATATTTTAAATGAAATAAAAAATGAGACAGGATTTTATGAAAAATATAAGTATATAGATTTAGAATATTTTAGAAATCTTAATAAATCATCATCAATATTACAAATACTAACAATATACAATTTAACTTCACCTGTTTTAAGTTTAGCAATTCCAATTGTTATGTTAATAATGCCTTTTTTTATTTTAAAATTTCAGGGATTACCTATTAAATTTAGTAGTTATATAGAAACAATAATTAAATTATTTAAAAATCATATAATAGGTCAATTATTTTCTAGATTTTCAGAAGTAGATATTAGTCAAAAAATATTTTTGATATTCTCTCTAGGATTCTATCTTTTTAGTATATATCAAAATATAAATTCTTGCTACAACTTCTATAAAAATACATATAAAATTCAAAATACATTATTAAATATAAATAAATTTATAGAATTTTCTATTAATAATATAGATAATATAAGTAAATATTCAAAACAGTCATTTACACCATTTTTAGAATATAATAATAAAGTAAAGAGAGAACTTATATTATTAAAAACAGAATTAGAAAAAATAGATCTACATAAATTAAAAATTACTCATATTACCAAAATAGGAAATATATTAAAATGTTTTTATGAATTAAATACAAATTATAAATATAGAGAATCATTAGAATATTGTGTAGATTTACATTATTATCTAGTTAATATAAAAAATATTCAAAATCATATTAGTAAATCTAAAATAAATTATTGTAAATTTAGCAATAAAATGACTACTTTTACAGATGCATATTTTGCATCATTAATTAATAATAATCCTATTAAAAATACTTATAATTTAAACAAACAAATACTAATTACTGGACCTAATGCTGCAGGTAAGACAACTTTATTAAAAACAACACTTTTTAATATTATTATATCACAACAATTAGGTGTAGGTTGCTATAAAACAGCAACAATTAATCCTTATAATTATATACATTCATATATTAATATACCTGATACATCACAACGCGATAGTCTTTTTCAAGCTGAAGCCAGACGTTGTAAAGAAATATTAGACAGTTTAACAAATAATTCTGATAAAGAGAGACATTTCTGTATTTTTGATGAAATATATTCTGGCACAAATCCATCAGAAGCAATCGCTAGTGCTTATAGTTTTTTAAAATATTTATCTAACTTAGACAATATAGATTATATACTAACAACACACTATGTCTCTCTATGTAAATTATTAGATAAAAATAAAAAGATTACTAATAAACATATGAAAGTTGTAAAAGATAATAATACTTATAAATTAGATCAAGGTATTAGCGACATTAAAGGTGGAATTAAAGTTTTAGAAGACTTAAATTATCATAAAAGTATAATAAATAATGCAAAAACAATTATTAAAAACATAGATATATAATTATACGTTTAATTATAATTTAAAAAATATATATAAATCATAATTAAATGAATCTATTTGGATTAGAAGGTATAGGATTTATAATATCATTAGCAATGACTTTATTAGTTTCTGGTGCAATTATGTTTTATTGTTTGCGGAGATTTAAAATGTTAGAAAATAGTATTGTTGAACAAGGAAAAGTTTTACAATCATTTATTATTAAATATCAACAAAATAATAATACTGAATTAGCATCATCAATTGCATTAAATGCTGCTATGGAACAGACTAAATTACAAGAATCAACTACTAGTAGTAAAATAGAAGTTTCTGATGATGAATCCGAATATTCTGATGATTCTTCTTCAGATGAAGAGTTAGATATTGATGTTAATGATTCTGATAAAAAAGATATAACTTTAACCACCCAAGATATAGATGTTAACCTTTTAGCTAACATGGATAATATAGATTTAACACAACAAGATATAAAAACACTTTCTATTACTGATGTAATATGCGTTCCTTTAAGTGATGAATTAGTAGAAAATGGAATTAAAGAATTTACTATTGAAGATAATTTAAATAGTGATAGTGATAGTGATAGTGATAATGAAAGTCTTAAAAGTGAAAAAATTATTGAAGAAATAACTCTAGATAAATCAGAAAAGGTAGATAAAGTAGATAAGGTAGACAAATTACCTACTGATAATACTCAAAAAAAAACTTCTAATAGAAGTTTATCAAAAATGAAAGTAGATGATTTACGTGATTTAGCATTAAAAGACTCATTAGAAACTAGTGAAAATTTAAAAATTATGAAAAAAGATCAATTATTAAAATTATTTAATAAAAATTAAAATACAATTAAAATAAAATAACTAATATTTATATATGACTTCTAATATGGATTATAGATTATTATTAATTAAAAATGCTGATACAATTATTGCAAATAATCAAAATATAGCAGCTGGTAATTGTTCAAATATAATTACAGTATCTGATAATAAACTTTTTGTACAAAATCCTTATCTTATACAAGGTGTGACTGATAATTATTTGCCTTTTGAAAATAGTGATTTAAAAGATAATTATTTAAATAACTATGTTTATAATGCTAGTAAATTTACACCAATCATAAATATAAATAATCGTAATTAATCATTTATAACTTTTAATAAAATATTAAAAGTTATAATTAGTATATATATATGAAAGTTTTAAGTATTGATGTAGGAATCAAAAATTTAGCTATTTGTATTTTAGAAACTACTAATTATGGTTTTGATATTAAATTTTGGGATGTTATTAACCTTTCAGAAGAAAAAATTTATAAATGCAATTGTAATATAAAAGATAAAAAAAATACAAAAATATGTAATAAACTTGCACAGTATTATAAAGATGATAATTTTTATTGTAAAACCCACGTAAATTCATCAAACTATAAATTACCTACATCAACAATTACAAAATATAAATCTTTAAAACTAGATAGTCTTAATGTTCTTTGTAATGAATATGATATTGAAATTACTAAAAATAATAAACAATCAATTATACTACAAATAGAAGAATATATACAAAAAAATATAGTTAGCCCTATTACAAACCTAAAATGCAATAGTATAAATTTAATAGATATTGGCAAATCAATAAGAGATAATTTAAACAAATTAGATGTTTTTATATTTACTAATATTGATTATGTATTAATAGAAAACCAAATTAGCCCTATAGCAAATAGAATGAATTGTATTCAAGGAATGATTAGTCAATATTTTATAATGAAAAATATAGATAATATTTTATATATATCTGCTGCTAATAAACTTAAAAGTTTTATAGGTACAAAAAAAACTACTTATAACGAGAGAAAAAAATTAAGTATTGCATTAACAAAAGATATATTATTAGAAAATAATATGGATAATCTAAATAAAGATAAAGTAATTGAAATGTTTAATAAACATAAAAAACGTGATGATTTAGCAGACTCATTTTTACAAGCTATATGGTTTTTATCACAAGACAATAATATTATATTAAATTTAATTAATAAATTCAAAATATAATTTTAAATAATATTTAATTCGTATTACTTAAAATTATATGTTCTTATCTATGTATAATGACTGATCTTGAGCCTGTTGTTATAGAATTAAATAGTGGAGATAATAAAAGTGATATTAATCTAAATACTAAAAGTGAACCCACACTAGGTAAGCAACCATCTGTTAATTTTGGTGGAGGAATTGAATTATTAATGAATGAAAAAAAACGGGGTGGTTCTACTAATGATGTTGGTCTAGGAGAATTAAGTGAATTAGAAAATGAATTAAATGATTTAAGTGTTGATATTGATAAAAAAACTAGTGAAATATCACGCTCATCTCTATTTAATAGTGCTATTAATTCTCTCTCTGATGCTAAAGATGATAATAATATAACTATTGAAACAAGTACTTCACAAAAAGCCATTAATTTAGGTAATGATTCTTCAAATCTAGGTGAACAGACCGCTGGTAGTATTAATGTTAATAAAACATGGGATGGTTATGGAAAAGTTAATCCAATTCCTGTTGTTTCTGATGAAGCACCAATGACACGAGAGGAATTAGTTAGAGAGAAATTTAAATATTTACGCAGATTAGAAGATCTTGAACGTAAGGGAGCAAATTTAACTAAAAAATATACAATGGATTCTCCATTACAAGAGTTACAAGGAGAATATGAAATGATTATTGCTGAGAGAGAAAAAGCAAATAGTGTTAAATTTCAAGGTAAAATGTTAATGGCTT
>JGI10211J14876_10000400_pt1 | contig 18497 bp, 21 predicted proteins | sample Etolagsediment_FD_14876 | JGI IMG/M metagenome (IMG submission 14876)
CACCCTCCTCACCTTCCTCATCATCCTCGCCTTCTTCACTTTCTTCCTCTTTTTCTTTTAAAACTTGTTTAGATTTTTTAAATACTTTTTCTTGGTCTTTAACTTGTTGTTCTTCTTCACTAGTTTCTTCTTCTATTTTAGATAATTTTCTCTCTACATCTTCCTCAAGATCACTATTATTATTTGTTAATAAAGATAAATTAGATTTAACAAAAGCATAAATTAATGGTGAATCTACTAAAGTTAAATCTAAATCACCATTTTTATCAAGAACATTTGGTAAATTATTATTTAATATTTCATATAAACCTATTTGTAAAATTACTTTACTATTTCCAATTAAATATATTGGAAAATAAACAATATTAGCTTGTTCTTGAAAATTACTATTTATTTGTCCCAACGCTATAATTATAGGTTTTTTAAATAATATAATTGAATATATAGGAGCCTTAAATCCTATATCTACTTTATCTATATATCTTATTTCAGGAAAATTAATAGTAGGATTTAATCTAGATTGAACCATTATATATCTAATTTAGATATTAATCTTATCCTTTAAATCCATAAATTTAAAAATTGATTTATTTGATATACTTAATCTATTATTAGCTTTCATATTTGAAATATAAATTATATTATTTTCTATATCTTCCCATGATTCATCATTTTTAATTATATTAAATGAATTATTAATTAAAATAAATAATATTTCAGATAACTCATCTACATGCATTTTTTTATCTGGTAAATTTGTTAATTCAAAAAATAAATTTATTAATGTATTTATAAAATTAATAATTATATTTTTATCTATTACATCATTGATTAATAAATTAACAAATAATAAAGCCATACCCTTATTTTTATCAAAAATTTTATTCATCATAGATACTTCATCAAATGATAACTTATCCTTATATTCTTTATTTTTATTTTCATTATATATATCTAAAAATTTATCAAGATTTAATTGTAAAGTATTTTTTATAAAATTATAATTGTATAAATCTTTTATTAAAATTGAATAAATATTAGAAAACAATAAATTAGTAAAGAACATATTAAATAATTGATCAGCTAATATATTACATTCTTCAAATGAATATGATTCAGATATTGTATTTATTTTTTCTTTAATTGTATTACTTATACTTTCATATTGATTTTCGGTCAATTTATTTATTAAAATTCTTATAGAATCAATTTCTTTTTGAATTCCATTTTTTTTATTTATAATAGTTCTTGAAATAGATAAATTATCAATATCATATGTATCATTACGTTTTTTTTTATATTTATCTTTATTTATAAATTCTGGTGTTCTATTATATTCAGGAGAACCTACCAGTTCACTTAATTCATTTATAGTCTCTAAAATATTTAAAGGTAATACATTATTTACAATACTTTTTCTATTTTTAAAAAAATCAATTTGATATACTTTCATTATAAAATATTAATTATAAAATATTTATATCTATTTTATTTAATTTATTGAAAATAAAAATTTATATTAATTTATCAATATAGACTTAAATGTTATTAATATATTAATATTATGATTTCTAGTGAAATTAATGAAAATATAAAAGATTTTAATATATCAAAATGGGAAGATTTAGAAGATTGCCCTATAAATTTAATTAGGGGAATATACTCATACGGGTTTGAAAAACCAAGTCCTATTCAACAAAAAGCAATTAAACCACTAATCGAAAAAAATGATATTATTGCTCAAGCTCAATCAGGAACTGGAAAAACAGGATGTTTTACTATTTCTAGTTTATATTTAATTGATTATAATAAAGAAGAAACTCAAATAATTATTATGGCACCTACAAGAGAATTAGCAGAACAAATTAATAAAGTAGTTTTAAATATTAGCCAATATTTATCAAATTTTTCATGTGAATTACTTATTGGAGGCACATCTATTGAAGAAAATATTAAAAATTTAAAAAAAAATCCAAAAATGGTAATAGGTTGTCCAGGAAGAATTTTTGATATGATACAACGTAAATACTTATCTACAGATAATATTAAAACAATAATTATTGATGAAGCAGATGAAATGTTATCATCAGGATTTAAAGAACAGGTATATAATATATTTCAAAAATTACCAAGTAATGTACAAGTTGCTTTATTTAGTGCAACTTTACCACAAGAAATTCATAATTTAACAAATAAATTTATGAGAAATCCAATAGAAATTCTAGTAAAAAGTGAACAATTAACATTAGAAGGTATTGATCAATATTATGTTAATTTAAATGATGATCAAGAAAAATTTGAAACATTAAAAGATATATTTTCTAATATTTCTGTTTCACAATGTATTATCTATTGTAATAGTATTTATAGAGTTAATGAATTATATGAATCAATGATTAATGATAACTTTCCAGTTTGCAAAATTCATAGTAATATGAATAAAGAAGAGAGACAAAAAAATTATAAAGATTTTTTACAAGGTTCATATAGAGTATTAATTTCTTCAAATATTACAGCTCGTGGTATTGATATTCAACAAGTTAGCACTGTTATTAATTTTGATATACCTAATTGTGTTCATATATATTTACATAGAATTGGTAGAAGTGGTAGATTTGGAAGAAAAGGTTTAGGAATTAATTTTATTACTAAGAGAGATATTAAAAAAATGAAAGAAATAGAAGATTTTTATAGTACATCTATAAAAGAACTTCCAGAAAATTTTTAAAACACGTTATATTTATTTTAAATAATTATAAAATAAATATAAATGACTTTAGAAGATTTTAAACTTCCTATTAAATATCAAAATAAAACTAATACATTAAATAATAATATTGTTACCGATTTAGAATTAAAAGAAACAGAAAATAACCCTTCCATTTATGAATACATTTTTGAACCAAAAACTATATTTGGAAAAAATACTAGCGAACAATGGTATTCTACATTTAGTTATGACAATAATTTTTTAAAAGAATCAAAAAAATTAATTAAAAGCCAAGAAGATTTTACTATTCCAGATGATATTTCATTTAATGAAATAAATGATATTTATAATGAAATAAATAATAATAAATATTTTAATAATAAATATCTATATATTAATATAGATTTTTTAAAACAACTTAATCAAAATGAATTAATACTTCAAGCATGTAGTTTATACAATATTGGATCACCTCTTTTTTCTTTACTTACACCTTTAATTTTAATTTTAGTTCCATTTTTTTTAATTAAATTACAAGGTCACCCTGTTACTTTTGAAAATTATTTTATTTTTTTAAAACAAACATTAAGTCAACATACATTAGGTAGTCTTTTTACTGATTTTGATAGTGTAGATACTCAAAAAAAAATATATATATTTTTTTCTTTAATATTTTATGTCTATCAAATTTATCAAAACATTTTATCTTGTATAGAATATTTCACAAATCTATCTAATATTCATAATTATTTATTTAAATTAAAAAGATATTTACAATTTTCTACAGAAAAAATGAATACTTTTTATAATTTATGTACATCATTTAAGTGTTATAAAAAATTTAATAAAAATTTAATAAATCATAAAGAATTTTTAGAAAACTTTAAAAATCAATTAGAAAAAATAACCCCATATGCCTTTAATTTTAATAAAATTAAAGAATTAGGATACATACTAAAAATATTCTATAATCTTAAAAATGATAAATTATATCTTAAATCTTTAAAATATAGTTTTGATTTTAATGGATATCTTGAAAATCTCTCTCAAATTAAATATAATATTAATCATAAATTTATGAATTTCTCAAATTATAGTAAAAAAGTAGAATTTACTAATGCATATTATCCACCTCTTAAATACAAAAATCCTATTAAAAATTCTTATTGTCTAGATAAACATATTATTATTACCGGTCCGAATGCTTCTGGTAAAAGTACTATTCTTAAAACTAGTGCTATTAATATTATTTTAAATCAACAAATAGGATGTGGATTTTATCAAAATGCAAATCTTAAACTTTATGAATATATACATTCATATATTAATATTCCTGATACATCCGGTAGAGATAGTCTATTTCAAGCCGAAGCTAGAAGATGTAAAGAAATTATTGATATTATTGATGAAAATCCAAAAAATAAAAATCATTTATGTATTTTTGATGAATTATATTCTGGAACAAACCCATATGAAGCTGTAAGTAGCGCTATTAGTTTATTAAAATATTTAAATAATAATAGTAATATTAATTTTATTTTAACTACACATTATACTGATTTATGTGATAAATTAAAAAATACTAAAAATATCAATAATTTTAAGATGAATGTTATAAATAATAAAAATAATAATTCATTTGATTATACTTATAAATTAATAGAAGGTATTTCATATATTAAAGGTGGAACAAAAGTATTAAAAGAACTTAATTATCCAAAAACAATAGTCAATTCTGTTAATAATGTTTTAAATGATATTACTATCTAATACGTTAAATTTAATAGTTTTATATCTTATTTAAATTTAAAAATGGAAGGATTATCATTAAATTTTGATTTATCTTTTTTTATTACTTTAGGAATTATTTTATTAGTCGGAGCTGGAATATTTTATTATTGTTATACACGATTAAATGTTTTAGAAGATAGTGTTATTAATCAAGGAAAAATACTACAAACATTTTTAATGAATCAACAAAATAATACTCTTACACCTAATAATACTACCTTATCTTCTAATGAAAAACTTGATATTCCCGATGACACAATATTAAATTCTACTAATAATAATGATAGTGATAGTGAAGATAGTGAAGATAGTGAAGATAGTGAAGAAGAGAGAGAAGATAGTGATAGTGAAGATGACGAAGATGACGAAGAGAGAGAAAAAAATAATGATAAAAAAAAAGAAGATATAATTAAAGTAGCTGATGAATCTGTATTAAATGAAATAGGTATAGTTAATATCAATTCTAATTTAGAAAATGCAACAGGACTAATATTTAGTCAAATGTTAGATGTTAATAGTTTAGTACCAAAATTAGAAGTAGAAGAACCAAATATAACAGAAATAAAAAATTTAGATTTAGATGATAAAAATATTAAAGTTGTTGACATTGAAAATAAAAATGATGATATTGAAGATGAAACATTAGACAATGAAGACACCAAAAAAAAACAAAAATCTCTTAACAAAATGAATGCACAAGAATTAAAAGATTTAGTTTTACAAAAAGGATTAGCAACAAATGATGATATTACAAAACTTAAAAAAAGCGAACTTTTAGAAATGCTCCAAAATAATAAATAGATTTTCAAATAAAAATATTTATATAATTTATATTATGAGTTGGGGAACATGTTATTCAGGATCTAATAATATATATTATTCACTACCACCGCTAATGAGTGATGGAAGAAATTTTGCAAATTGGCAACCTGGAACAGAAATTGATAATATACTTAAAAAAGAAGCCAATATTAAAAGTAATAGCCAATATAGACAATATTTAATACAAAATGCTGATAAAATTGTTGAATTAAATCAATTAGAAGCATGTAATAAATGTGGTTGTTGTCCTTACTATAATAATAATAAAAATACATCAAATAGTCCTTATTTATTTGATTCATGTTTAGAAAAAAATAAACCTTTTGGTTATGAAACAAGTGATTTAAAAAATTTATATTTATCAAGAGAACAATTAGCAGCAATTAAAAGCACACCTATAGTATTTAAACTTAAATAAATTATTTATTTTATATTAAATATAAAATAAATTATTAATATATGAAAATATTAAGTATAGATGTGGGTATAAAAAATTTAGCTTTATGTATTCTAGAAGCAGAAAATAATAATTATAAAATTATTTATTGGGATATAATTAATCTTTGTTCTGATTTAAATAAAATATGTAGTAAATGTTCCAAAAATGCAAAATTTAATAAAAATAATATATTTTTATGCAATCAACATGCTAAAAAAGATATCTATAAAATACCTACATCCAATGATAATATTAATAAAATTAAAAAATTAAATATTAATCAATTAAAAGAAAAAGCAATTGAATATGATCTTAGTTTTAATAAACCTATTTTAAAAGATGAATTAATTAATATAATAAATAATCATTTAGAAAAAGAATATTTTGAAAATATTATAGAAGAAAAAGCTGATGATTTTAATATTATTGAACTAGGAATTAGTATAAAAAAAAATCTTAATAATATTTTTGAAAAATTTTTAAAATTAGATTATATTATTATTGAAAATCAAATTAGTCCTATTGCTAATAGAATGAAAAGTATTCAAGGAATGTTAGCCCAATATTTTATTATGCATAACTATAATAATATAGAATTTATATCTGCACAAAATAAATTAAAATATTTTTCTGATACAAAAAATACTACTTATAATGAAAGAAAAAAATTATCTGTTGATATATGTAAAAATTATTTAATTAAAAATAATGATGTATATAGTGAATTTTTTATTAAACATAATAAAAAGGATGATTTAGCTGATAGTTTTTTACAAGGAATTTTTTTTTTAACTAAAAAAAACATTTTAAATATTTAATTACGTATTACTTAAAATTAAAAGTTCTTATATAATCATAATGACAGAATTAATCCCTGAAGTAATTGATATTAACAAAGTAAATTCTATTGATATTGTTGAAATTAATAAAGAACCTGATTCTAAACCTTCTATTAATTTTGGTGGTGGTATTGAATTACTAATGAATGATAAACGCAAAGAAAATAAAACTCCTACTTCTGATATTGATTTAGAAGATATTTCAAAATTAGAAAGTGAACTTAATGAATTAAGTGATAGTATTCCAAAATCTACTTCACAAGTTAAAAAATCTGATTTATTTAAACCTATTAGTGAATTAAATGATAATGTTATAATTGATAAAGATATTTCTAAAATAGAAAATAAAGAAGAAAATAAAGAAATCGATAATAAAAATCTTCATGTTAATTTTGGTAATATTGAAAAAATAAATAATGAAAATAAAGATAAAACATGGGATGGATTTAGTAATTTTAATAATATTCCTAATAATCCTGATATCCCTGCAACTCCTAAACTTTCTAGAGAAGAATTACTAAAAGAAAAATTTAAAATATTAAGAAAACTTGAAGCTTTAGAAAAAAAAGGGGTCTCTTTAACAAAAAAATATAATATGGAATCTGATTTAGATGAAATGCAAGGCGAATATGAAATGATTGTGGCTGAAAAAGAAAAAAGTAATAGTATTAAATTTCAAGGTCGTATGTTAATGGCCTGTTTAACCGGTATTGAATTTTTAAATAATAAATTTGATCCATTTGATATAAAACTTGATGGATGGAGTGAACAAGTTCATGAAAATATTGATGATTACGATGAAATATTTGCTGAATTACATGATAAATATAAATCTAAAGCTCAAATGGCTCCTGAAATTAAATTATTATTTCAACTAGGTGGTTCTGCCTTAATGATTCATATGACTAATACTATGTTTAAATCTGCTATGCCAGGTATGGATGATATTATGAAACAAAATCCTGAACTTATGAAACAATTTACACAAGCTGCTGCTAATACTATGAGTGATAATAATCCTGGATTTAGTGGATTTATGAACAATTTTATGGGCAGAGATGATGAAACTCCACCTAATGTTGGACCTCCCCCTCCGCCAGTTGAAACCCAAATTTATAAAAGTCAAAAACCTACTCAACCCAATAACAAACCTGAAATAAAAACCAATAATAATTCTGGTATATCATTAGAAAATCCTTTTTCAACTATTAATAAAGATAATTCTTCATCTAATAACAACACTCGTCCTGAAATGAAAGGCCCTAGTGATTTAACTTCTATTTTATCTGGACTTAAAACTAAACAAGTTAATATACAAGAAAAAGATGATAGCACTATTAGTATTAAAGATCTTAAAGAAATGAACCAAAATCAATCATCAAGAGGTAAACGAAAACAAAAAAGTGACAAAAATACTATTAGTTTAGATATGTAAATTATTCAAGAAAAATCATTATATTTTAAATGTTTCTGATAATATAATATATCATTTATAGTAATATTTTTATCTGCTTCCTTTATAGAATATTTATTATTACTATCTAATAAATATTTTTTACAATATTCTTTATCTAATTTTTGTGTCATTAAAATACTTTTTAATGATACCTGAGCATTTTCAGTTATAAATTTAAGTTCTTCAATTGAATATTGTATACCCTCAAACATTTTAAAATGATCTGCTGTCCAATGTGTTATTATTTCTTTGTTAAAATTCATTTTATCTCTATTATTAATAAAAGTATTTTAATACTTCAATTTTTTTTTAAATATTTTATTTTATTATATGACAGATATTAATTGCAATTTAGAAAATAATTTTATATTTTTTGGTTGTTGGAATGAATCATATTGTAATCCAGATAAACCTACTTTATCTGGATCTAGTCAAATTATTAATTACTTATTAAAAAAAAATACTAATCCTTTATTTTACATCATTGCTGGTGATAATTATTATCCTAAAAAAGATAAAGAACGCAATTATAAAGAATTTAGTGATGTTAATTTTAATTCTGGCTTTAAATGTCTTGAATTATTACAAAATAAATGTTCATCATTAACTAATATTTATATGCTTATGGGTAATCATGATTTACAATATGAAACTGGTCTTATTGATAGATATTCAAAAAAAACACTTGACAAATGTCATGTTCTTTCTCAAGAACTTAAATATAAAGATAAATTTCATTTTAATAAACACCATATAGAATTTAATAATTCTTTAATATTATTTACTATTTCTACTTTATACACTGATTCATTAGGTAAAGGTTCTGCTGCTCAAAGTGATTGTATTAATCAATTAAAACATACTTTTAGTGATTTACCATGGAATTATAAAACTATTGAAGAAATTATTGATATTGAAGAAGAACATTTATTTAAAATTATTACCAATTATAAAAAAGAAGGCAAACATTTTAAAAATATTATTATTTGTGGACATGATCCTATTGTTACAAGAAGAAATAAACCTAAAGAAAATAGTATTAAAATTATTATAGAAACTATTAATCCTAGAGGTATACAATTTTTAGATAAATTATATAGTGTATTTAATGATAGTAATAAATTTTATTTATGTGCTGATATTCATCAATTTCAAAAATGTATTGTACAAATTAATAATCATTCTATACAACAATATGTTGTTGGAACTGGAGGCACTACATGTGATGAAGATTGTGTTCCATTAGATGAATCTATAATTACTAATGATGAATGGAAAGACATTAAATTAGCTGGACCTGATACTTTATTAAAATATTTTAAAATAGAATATTGTGAACGCAGTCATGGCTATTTAGTTTGTCAAGAAAATAAAGACGGATTATTTATACCTTATTTTCAAAAGACCGGTGAATGCATCGATAATTGGAAAGTAGTTAAAGATCAACGAAAATTTGAAGATGAAATAATGAAATCCTCTTCTGCTAGAACTACACAATTCTCTAAACGAGGTGGATATCTCTCTAATTCTAATAATAAAAATAAAAAAACACGTAAAAAATATAAAAAATATAAAAAATATAATAAATATTAAAAAATATAATAAATATTTATATTTGTAAAAATAACTATTATAATATAAATATTTATAAACACCAATTATAATTATTACATAATAATATTAATATTATACTTACTAATACCCATAATATCATAAATCTTATTCCACTCATTAATGCATCCCAAAAACTACTATTTCTTAATATTAATTCTATCATTACCCAAATTAATGAAAATATTAAACCTTGTTTTAATTCTAAATCTTTAATATCCATTATATTATTAATTAATATATTAATTAATATGATAAAATAAATAAATCATCTAAATCTATTGGTTTAGATCCAGCTACACATTTATACTTTTCAAAATTTATTACACCTTTACTTTTAACACCCTTGAAGATTTAACTAGATGATCCTGTAACCAAAGCAACTCTTTTCATTTTAATTTATTTATTAAATATTATTCTAAAATATTTAATATTATTTAATATTAAATATGTTAATACTTTTTTTAATATTAAGTGTAATATTTACTATTATTTTATTATCTATTGAAATTTTTTATAATAGTATAAGCATTGATAATGCTATGTTAAAAGCTATCGGATTTTTAGTTATTAGTATTTCTTTAGCTTTTCTTATAAACTATTTTATTAATCCTCAAATGTCATATAATCCTCCACCAAACAACAATAACAATAATAATAACAATAATAATAACAATAATAATAACAACAATAACAATAAAAACAATAATAATAGTATTAATATTAATACTGATAATATACAACCAGCATTATTAAATGCTCTAAATAATGCCAATAATAGTATTACTAATAATATTACATCAGGATTAAATAGTGAATCTAATTTTTTTGAAAATAACAAAAATATGTTTAATATTTTTAAATAAATAATTAATCAGTTAATTATGTTAAAAATTATACTTTATAGATATTAAATGAATACTTTTGTAATTAATCTTGATAAATATACAAATAATTTTGATAAACAAAAACCTTATTTAGAAAATATTGGATTAAATGTAACAAGATTTAAAGGAATTAATGCTATAGAAAATGAACATTTAAAATACAAACAATATATTCATGATTTAGCTTTATATTTTTCTCCTAAAAGTATAATTGGATGTGCTTTATCTCATATTTTATTAGCTAAATACATTAAAGATTTAAATCTTGATATAGCCCTAATAATGGAAGATGATGCTTTTCCACTATTTAATAAAAAAAGATTTAATAAAAAACTAGAAAAAACTATTAATGAAATTAATATTTTAGATAAAGATTGGGATATTATTCAATTACATAGTGATGCTCCTTTTCCAACACATCAAACATATTTTACACATCCTTTATGTGGAAGCACTGCTGCCTACTTAATTAGTAAAAAAGGAGCTATTAAAATGAGTAATGAAAAAGCTCTTTGGCATATTGATATTCATACATCGTCAAATTCTAAATTTAAAAAATATAGAGTTCACCATAATTTATTTTGGACTGAAGAAAATTCTAGTTTAAATAGAGAATTTTCTAAAAATTATTTAATTAATATTAAAAGTAATATATTGTCACAATTAATTCCATTAAGAGGAGAAAAAACATGGCATGACTTTTTAAATTTTAAAATTATTTCTATACCTAATTATAAAGATTATACAGCCGATGAAATAATTAATTATTTATTATTATATAATTTAGGTAAATTTATATCAAATCAATTAATTAAACGATTAAAATATCAATTATTTTCAAATATGTTTAAAATCAATTAATTAATTATTATTATTATTTATAAAATGACTTCTATTGAAAATTATGAATCTAATAATATAATTGAAATTATTGAAAATAAATTACAGACATTTAGGCGTAAAAAACAACTTATGAAAGAAAAAATAAATAATGAAACAAATGAAATTGAACAAATTAATAAAAATATTATTTCTCTCCAAGAAAAATTAAAAATAACTAATGAAAGTATCGAATCAAATACTAAACAACTAGCTGAATTAGATAAAACTATTGAAGAGGTTAATAGTGGGTATCAAAATATTATTGAAAGCGGTCAATGTTTAATATCTCTTGTTGAAAATACATCTATTGATTAATTATTATCTTACATATGTATAAATGATTAATCCTATATTTTTATTACTATTAGGTTTTATTATATTAGGTACTTTAATATATATTATATATTATATTAACTATATATTAATTGATACAAGATATTTAATTGATTATCATCATATAACACCTAGTCAACTTGAAGATACCGCAAATATAAATTCAATTGAAGAATTTAGAGGTATTCAAACGTATCCTAATACATCATGGTGGAACAATAGATGGGCCTACACGTATTTAACTCCCAGATCTCCACCAGTAATTTATACATATTCCTGGTATAATCCATGGTTTTGGTTTAGTCCTATATGCAAAAATGGATGTACACAAACTAGTGTAGGTCAATGGGGTTGTCAATTTCCTGGTAATCAACCAAATGATTGTATTTTTGCATCTGATTGTAGAGGCTGTTAAAAATATTTTATTTAATTTTTTGACGTTTATTTAAATAATTTAATTCAATTATTTTATTATTTTCATTATTATTTTCATTATTTTTTTCAAAATTTCTTTTTTTTTCTCTATTAAATAAATTTGATTTTATTATTTTATTATTATATTTATCTAATTTACTAATTGTTAATACATTTAAATTTGTAACAATATTATTATAATCATTATAATAATATATACCATCAATTGCATATGGTTGTTCTATTAAATTAATATTATTCATTTATAAATAATATATAATATTATTTTTATTAATAATATATATTAAACTTTTAACTATATGGATATAATGAATTATTATAATTTTCTTTTAATTCTTTATTTTGTTTATTAGTAATTTTTTGATCTTTTAACCATATTTCTAATTCTATTGTTTCAGGATAAATACATTTATATCTTTCACTATATTTAACACCTATATTTTTTGGTAATTTTATTTTAGTTATATAATATTCATTAAACATTACTTTTTCAATACATTCTTTACCTATTTTATATAGAACTTTATTTTCATCTTTTATAAACTGACCTACATATCTATAATTCCTTCCTTGATTCCAATTTAATGTTAATAATTTTGTTGATATTTTAATATTACACATTTAATTTTATTAAAATAAAATTATTATATCATTTTTTTATATTATAATAGCTATAAAAACGAAAAAAAATTAATTTATAATAAAATTAATAATTAAATATTTAATTAAAAATCGTCATTTTTATTTTTATTATAATGTCTTGATTTACTTCCTTTTTTTTGATTATTATTTTTATACCATTTATTAAGATCATCTTTATTAATAATTTTATGTGTTGTAATATAACTACTATCACGTGAATTATATTTTTTTGATGTTTTCCTTTCGCGTTCTGTCAAATCGTATTTGTTATTCATTTTATTACATTTTAAATTTATCAATCTTAAAAGTTTTTCAATTTTTTAAAATTAAAAAATTAAAAAATAAAATTGAAATTATTATTAATACTATTAGTATTAATAATATTATAACAATGACTTTTCTAAAAACCATTAATGTTTCACATCTAATGATTTGCTGCAATTTTAAAATTTATAAACTTACAAATCCACAAATTAATGAAATATTAAATTATCAAAAAGGATTAAATTATAATAAATATTGGTTAAAAGTAAATAGTTTAAAACCTTATTTTAGATTAGCTAATAATAAATATAAAGAAGAAATTATATATATCGATAAAAATATTACACCTTTGAACATTTAAAACGCCAATTTATAAAGAAATTAAACATTTTCCACTATTAAAAATGTCATATTTTTTCTTTAATTCTTCATTTTTATCAATAAAACAATCAAAACATAATAATCTTCTATCGTTGTTATAAGTTATACCATTATTTTTAAATTCACCTTGTCGATCACACCATACATATGTATTACATAATACACATTCTCCCAATTCCCCATCTTCTTCACATGGAACATTTTCTAACCAAAAGGAATTTTTCATTAATTCTCCAAGCTTTTTTTGTCGTTCATCAAAGTTTTTTTTTTCTTCAATCCGTAATTCTATATCAGTTAAATATTCTCTATAAAATTTACATGGTTCATCTTCTATTTCAAATTCGTCTTTAAATTTTTCCCACATATTTTTTTTAGCACATCTAAAGAATATATATTCCTTATTTTCATGTTTCTTAACATCACAAGGTAATCCACAATTACATAATGGAAGTTCTTTTATGTATTCATTACTAGGAAATTTATATTTACAATTAAATCTAACATATTTCCCACCTTTTATATTTTCCCAATTATCTTTGTTATGCAACATCATACATTCGGCTATATTATTTTCAGATGTAATTGAAGCAGTTTGTTTATCATCATTTTCTGTTCCTACAGAATCAATATCATCCCAATTATTTAAAACATATTTTGGATTATTGAATCCAGTATAATAAGACCTTTTTAAATTTTCATCATTATTTATGTTAATAATTTGTTTATTATAATCTATAAATTTAATTATATTAGATACTTTATAAATTGCTACGACTTTTTCTGGTGTATAAATAGATGTATTTAATCCTCCTTTACCATCTTGGTGTTCCCAAAATCTTCTATATAAACGCGATGTTTGTCCAACATAATAAATATTATCTTCACATTTTAAAATATATATCCAATGCATTTAATAAATATTTGTAAATTATCTTTATATATTTTAATATATTCGGCGTTTTAAATGTTCAAAGGTGTAAAAACTAAATTTTAATTTTAATTTTAATTTTAATTTTAATTAAAATTGAATTTAGATATAATATTTACTTTTTTATATTTGTTGTAATGGAAAATAAAGTTGAAACTATTTCTGTTGACATTAATAGTTTTAGAATAGTTAATAGTAACAAAATAATTACTACAAATAATGGTGATAAATGGAAACAAATAACATTAACCGGATATTTACGTTTAGAAGATAATTTCTTTTGGCCAGTAGATCCAAGAAATAATAATAATACATTAAATATGTTTCCACCAACTATTGATAATATTAAAAGAGAGAGAGAAAATTATAAATTACCTTATAATAAACTTAAAATATAATTATAAATTATCTTCATTTATATATACACTACTACAAACCTTTTTAATTATTTTATCTTCTTTTAAACATATATCATCAGTTGAAGTTTTAATTAATTTTAAGTAATCAGATTGTTCATCTGGATTATTCATCCAATTTGGATGTTCTTCTGTCCATTTATCTAAACTTTTTTGTTGAACATGTCCAATCTTTTTTATTGCTTCTTTTAATTTACTATTATTTGTATCTTTTTCCCATGTTTCATTTTTAATATATATAGTTTCGCGCTTTGGATCTGTACAATGCATTGGTCTTTCATATAATGATAATTTATTCATATTTTCTATAAATATATTTTGAACTCCTTCACTTATTCCTTTATTTTTTGTCATTAATAAATTATCTATATTTACTTTTATTTTATCAATAAATTCATTCATTGATATTGCATCTCTACATTGTTCATTTAAAAAAATATTAATATTTATTTTTTGTTTATTATTTATTGTATTATTATTTCCTATTTTTGGTATTAATTCTCCTATATGACACATTAATTTTGCATTCTCTTCCATAACTTTTTCTAACATACCTTTATAATCTATTTTATCATTTTCTATTACATCTATTTTGTTTTTTTCTTTATAATTACATTTTTTTTTGTGACGATAAAACCCTGTATCGAATTTATATGTTTTTCCGCATTCACATGACCACTTATCCTCAGGCATTTTTTGGCATTTTTTACTATCCAAAAAATGCCGATTGTGTTTCAGTGTGGATAAATGTTTATTATAATTACTTTTTTTGCTGCATTTAAAGTTGCATAATTTACATTCCCAAAATTCGGCATTTTTTTTACTATCCATTTTACTATCCAAACTATCCATAAAATGATAGTAGAAAAATGCCTAAATTATTTTCATAAAATTAAAATTTTTTTTATCATAACATTATTTTTTAATAAATTTTCAAAATTAGAGCATTATCGTCTAAAGTGGTTTTTTTAAAAAAATTTCAAAATTTTATTTTCCATTTTTCAAAATTGGACATACTTTTTTGTCCATTTTTGAAAAATCAAATTTAGAATTTTTTTTTTATTTTTTATTTTTTTATTTTTATTTTTAACATATGTAATTTTTAAAATAATATATAATATATATATGTCTTTTGTAGGAAGAAATAATAAAAAAATTACTAATAGACCATCTGGTGGAGGAGATAAAAAACAAGGTTTAGCTCCAAAAGCTACACATTTTTTTAGACCAGTATCAACAGGTTCACAATATTCTATAGATTCAGGTAGTGGACAAGATAGATTTAATTTTTTTTGTATAAATCAATTAGGTAATATTGGAGGAGGAAGAAATAACTCTATGTTTGGATCCTCTAGTGATGGACCAAATGTTAATTTTCAATTTGCTTTAGCAAAACAACAAGGATTTAACACTACATTTAATGATAATACTGATAGCAATATAATTATTGATCCATTACTGGGAAAAGAAATCACAATTTATCCTATTCCAGGAACATGGACTACAAATTATAAAGGTAATCCAGTATCTCCTACTTTTTTAAATCCACAACCATGGTTAAATAATAGTGATAGTTGGATTAAAAATAATGATGTATGGTTTGGAAGAGATAAAAATTTATTTAATACTATTATTTTTATACAATTAACTCCACCAGTTAATAATACAGCTGCTGAAATATTTAATGCAATAATATCTCAAGCTAACAATCAAGCTAACTTGCCAACTAATGTATCCGGTATTTATTATACTTATAATATTAAATATAATCAAGTTATATATGACGATAATTTAACAAGAAATCCTAAAACAAATAAATTACCCAATGGACAAACATATATATATATAATAGATGAGTCAATTAAAAATATAATATCTAATGTAGTTATTATAATAACTATAAATAACCCCAATATACCAGCTAGCGTACCAGATATTTGGACAATATCTGGTGCTAATAATTTTTCTTCAATGCTTAATCTCTGTATATTAGACAATGTTAATAACCCCCCACAAGATTATACAACAAAAGTAAAGAAAATAAAAGAACATGCAAAAACAATTTGTGACAAAATGGACGGAGATAATATTTATTTTTGTACGACGGATGGAGATTTATTTATTCCAGATGATCCTAATTACCAAGCAGCACAAAAACCTCAATTTATTTATCAACATTGGGGATATACTAATAATGATACAATATATTATACACCTTCTTTATATATTCCTAATAATTGGAATAGTTCTAATACTTTGTATATAGATTTTAAAGGAAATTATGATTATAATTTAACAACAACATTAATAGTATTTAATAAAAAAAATTTCCCACATCAAGAAGAAGGAACAAAAATAATAGAAAACTTTACAAATATAATTAAAGGAATTTGTATTTCTAACAACCAAACTGCAATTTTTCAAATGCAAAATTATTTAGAGATATTTAAACAATACCCATATCCACCAGGAGTGGAAAGCTTTAGTGGTGAATATTATTATACACCATATTTAACTTGTAATATACATATATTTGGAGAAAATAATAATTTAAGTAGTGAAAGTATTTTAGATAATTGGCTAGGTATACCATGGATAAACAATGATATAAATGCAACAAATGCAAGATTAGATGATAATCGACGATTAGATAAAATAAAAGATGCTTCATGTGAAGATTTAGCATTAGCTATACAAGCATGGTCAAATGCTGGTGCTATTGAAATTTATACAAATGGAGATGTTAAAATATTTGATTTAAATATAACAGGATTTATTCCCAGAGGACGTTCGGGTATACAAATAAATGGATATAATTCAAAAAGAGGTGGATATAAAGTATTTACAAATAATATTGCAGATGTTTGCAATGGTACCATCACTCCAGTCACAAACAATCTAGATGATCCAAATTATTTATCAAGTAAAGTTCTTCTTAGTAGGATAAATATATTAAATAATTGGATATATCAAGCAGATGGGTTTGATGTTATATCTCCAGGATTAGATATGCATAATTGTATAGTTCAATCTGCAGATGATGGAATAAAATTACAATCAAATAATTCAAATATAAATAATATAAGTTCTATACAAGGTAATAGCGGCGGCGCGATAGCAATAGGAGGATATGGATATTCTAAATATAATAAAGATTTAGAAAACATAGACATTAGTGGAGTAAGCGTAATGAGAATATGTCAATCCTATAAAGATAGTCAAAATTATAATTCTGCAATAATTAATATTATAAATAATACTACAAATAATTGTAATTATAATAATATTACAATATCTAATATTTATGTACCAGAAATTTCTCTTAATAATGGAACTGGAATTAATCAACCTAATATGTTTTTTACTTTAGGATGGGCTGATTTTAATGGTCCAGGAGGTGGTCCACCCACGGCAGGAGCTATAAAAAATATAAAAATACAAAATGCTTATATTTATTCACAGCCAATTTTTGAAAGTACCTTTTTTCTTGGAAAAAATGCAGAATTTGTTATTCCCGGGGGACCCGACCCATCAAGTAACATTATTATTCCTTTAGGTGATAATGAATTTGTTTTAGATCTTACAACAAATGTTTTTATTGTTTCAGATCCTACTAAACCCCCTTTTGTTTGGTACGGATCTTTTGCTGGCTTTCATGATA
>JGI10211J14876_10000403_pt1 | contig 18476 bp, 17 predicted proteins | sample Etolagsediment_FD_14876 | JGI IMG/M metagenome (IMG submission 14876)
TAAAAAAAAAAAAAAGGAATATTTATTTAATGATCGATCATTTGCCTCATAATACATCACATTCTGTATTTGAGCAATTGGATGGTATGATGGATGTAGTAAAGAATAACATAAATGTTATTAAAAACAGTCTTGAGTATAGAAATCAGTTGAGTAAGTCCGCTAGTGATTTTCAAATTGCTATTGATGAAGCAATTGCATTTTTTGCAAGATGTAAATGTTGCGAACGCCATTGCTCACATATTCCTACATTGAAAGAGGAAAATGTTGGTGATACACTTCAAACAAATACATGCGAACTATGTTGTCGTGAAAAAATGTTTAATCGTCATACTTTTGTATGTCGAAATGAGAAATGTTCGAAAACATTTTGTAAGGAATGTCTCAAGAAATACAATGAAACACTTAGATCCAATAGATGTCCTTATTGTTGTGTTGAATTTCGTGGTGATTTTACAGATTCTATGTGTTCATTTAATCGACTTCATCCAAATGATTGTCGATGTGGATGTCGTCATTATTCGCGTAAAGTTTTGAGAATGTATAAGCATGTATCAAAGAAGAAAAATATCAGTGTCAATGACTATTCATATTTTATTAATAAAATTAATTATTATTATGAAAAATATTATGAAGATATTCAATCAGAATTATTTATTCATACAAATTTTGAAAATTTCAGAAAATATCAAAAGGACATCTATGATTCGCTACCGAGTGATGCAAAAATCACTAAAACACAAATTGATAGATACATGAAACTTTTTAGTGAAACACCTGATAATGTTACCATTGATTATAGCGGTTCGTTTATGAAATGGGATGAAAATATGCTTGATATATTGTATTATCATATTTGTAAAGTTGTTCAAGATAATCCTTATATGACTCTTTCGGATTATTTTCAGGATATGAAAAAGATATTTGAACCAGTTTCTATCTTCTAATCACATTTATAATAAAAATGATTTTTAAATAATTTATCTATCAATATAAATATTTAATTAAAAAAAATGGCAACAGATTTACCGTCTCACAAAGAATTTAGTCTAGGCAACTATCGTAAGATAGTTGCAGATCGTAAGAAAGCATCAAAAAAAAATAATGAATTAATTGAATATATTGAAGATAAGTTTTTGTATGGTGATTTAGAATCAGGTGAATATGATAATTTATTTGATCCGGTAATTCTACAAGATTTGATGCACCAATATATTGATGCTAAAAATGCAAAAATTGCTGAATTGGAAGAAGAAAACGCGTGGCTTTTGACTGGAATTAAAAATCATAAGAATATGTCAAAAGAGCTTAGTCGATATAAAGTTTTTATTAAGTGGAAAGAAAATACCATTCATAAATTGATAAATGAAATCGATAGTCTTAAACGTAAATTAGATACTGGGACTTATGATTTAGACAGGGAAAAATTGGACCTTTATGATAAACTAGCAGCTAAAGAAAGAAAATTGGAAGATGAAAAGGGGACAGTACAACAATTAACTCAAAAAATAATTGATCTTGAAAAAGGTTTTGAATCAGAATATCTACTTTTAGAAAGAAAAAATGAGTCTCTTCAAGGAAAATTAGCGAAAAAAGAGAAGGAATATAATGAAATGGTTAGAAAACTACAGGAGTTGTATGTTGGAAAAAATGATTTTATTTAATCTATGTTTCCATTTTTAATATATTTTATAAAAAACATGGAAGACACACCGGCTTTCACCAAACGCTTGACGGCAGATGAATTTGCTAATCAAGCCAAGGAAACGACTTTGAATGAAACTATTAAATTATGCAAGGATATTGCTCGAAAGGAGCTTGAAAAAGAAGATAATGACAAATTCATTGAATATTTTGAAAAAAAATATCTGAGTGAATGTCTTTTCGATATATCTAATATTAGTAATGATCTGGATAAATATATTCAGATTATTAAAGAAGGATCCCATAAACTCCAACGTGACAATGAAATTCTTCAGGAAACCCTTGACGATAATAAGGATATGATGAGAGGAACTAATGAAGAATTAGAAGAGATTGAACAGAAAAATATGGAATTGCAAAGTGTCATACAGGCCAATAAAATTCGAATCACTAAATTGCGAAATAAATGTCGTGAAAAGAATTTTAAAATGAAATGGATGTATCGTGTTCTAGTGATTCTCACAATAAATACATTGGCAACAATGTTAAATAGCGATTTTAACATTATTGGATCAATAATGCATATGATTTATTATTTTGTGAGTTTATATTTTTCGTTTTATAGTTCCCCTTTATTTTATTTTTTAGGCGATGAATCAGGTTACCTAATGATGACAGTTATTGTAATTGTTCATCTATATTTTTTCAGAAAATTTGTAACAAGCTTTTTAAAAAAAACCTTGGATAAAAACAAGCTTTTTAAAAAAACCTTGGATAAAAAAAAATGATTTTATATTTTTCTTATCTATTTATTTTATTAATTTTATAAAAATGGCACATGTATTGAATGGAATGATACTTGGAATAAGTGTATGTATGATTGGTGATGAAATGGCTCGACGTGGTTATTTTGGAAAAAACAAAATTGTTCTTTCCAATGACGATGATGTAAAACATACTAAGGTAAGAATTGAGCCTTCACGTAAATTCTTGGATTTTCATGAGTGTTCCTTTAGGTCTGCATGGTCAGATGGAACAAGCGATGTGACATGTAGGCATTTTTACAGACCAATTCAAATGGAATATAATAGAAAAGATATTACCGATGAATGTATCAGAAAACCCATGAATTATCCTTGAACTTCAAATATATTAAGAAGAAGAGCAAATATTAACCATACTAATAGTGGAACTAACATTAATTGACTCTTTTTAACTGAAATTATTATAATCATCGTTAATAGTAATATATTAAGTAATAACACATAAATACCACCTTTTTTGTCAGACATACATTGATAAACTACTATCCACATAGTAAGCATAATTGCTTGTAATCCGAATAATATATCAATATAAGGTTTTCTAATCATTTTATGAGATGTTATCCAACTCAAGCCGAATAACGCGTACAAGATAGGCCATACAATACTAAAGACATATCCTGGGGGACGGAATTTCACGATATTTCCTGCATCTTTTATTCTACAACGCGGTACAAGATTTATACCAAAACCCAATATCATAGCAAAAAGAAATCTGAGAATGTTTTGAGGCGTCATTGTATATATATAATATCTATATATAAATTAATGAAGTTTAGCATTGTTCATAGCATTAAAAAAAGATCTGATTGTGTCGTTTTTATATTTTGTGACAATTATAAAGCTGAAATAAAGAAAATTCAAAAAAATATGAAAATCAAATTTCCAGCATCATTCTTAACTGATTTCAATGGAAATAGCATCAAAACTGTTTATTTGGATAAATTAGCCATAATTTTGACTGGAATGGGAAATGATTGTTCTTTAGACCAGTATGCACAAACAAGTAGTACATTGGGTCGTTATTTGCTTAAACATAATTTTAAACACATATCATTAGTGTGTAGTTCTACTGATATTGATACAATCCGTATTATTATTGAAAACTTAATATTGTCTCTTTACGAATATACTTACTATAAAACCAATAAAAAACCAATAACTATTAAACAATTTGATTTCGTAGTAGCAAATTCTAAAAAGCTTATTAATCTTAGAAATAGTATTATTCTCGCAAAAAATGCCAATTTAGCAAGAGATTATATCAATGCTCCTGCAAATGACTGTAATTCCACTTGGTTTTTAGGAGAGATGAAACAAACCGCACCAAAAGAACTCAAATTCAAAGTATATGACGAAAAACAACTTCAAAAAATGGGTATGAACTTGATATTAGCTGTAAACCAAGGTTCTAAATATCCTGCTTATTTAGTAGAAATTCATTATGGTAATACCAAGGATCGTCCTATTGTTCTAGTTGGAAAAGGAGTTATGTTTGATTCAGGTGGATATAATCTCAAAAGAGGAGATTTTGCTGATATGAAAACAGACATGGGAGGTGCTGCTATTATATTTGAAACTATGAAAACACTTGTGGAAACAGGAAGCCAAGGATCATATATTGCTCTTTTACCACTTGTTGAAAATATGATTAACGAACATGCAACCCGACCAGGAGATATAATAAAAACCTTTTCAGGTACAAAAAAAAGTAGAACAATTGAAATTGTAGATACAGATGCAGAAGGTCGTCTTATAAATGCAGATTGTATTACATATTCAAATAAATTTAACCCAAAAATTATTATAAACGTAGCAACTTTAACAGGAAGCGCAGAAAAAATATTAGATGGGCAAGGAACAGTATTTATGACTAATAATAATAAATATTCATCTGAATTAATGAACATATCAAAAAAAACAAATGAAAAAGTATGGGAAATGCCTATGTGGAGAAATTTTATGGAATTAACTAAATCGAATATTGCTGATGTACGTAACGTTGCTGAATCTGGTCATGGTGCAGGAGCTATTATTGCGGGATGTTTTCTTTATAATTTTGTATCGAAAAATGTAGGATTTATCCATTGTGATATTGCTGGAGTCACGTTTATTAAAAATGCAAATAAGTATCGTAGTACAGGAGCAACTGGTGATTTTGTTAGAACTCTTTATTATTACTTAAAATCGTTATATTAACCTTATCACGGTGGTTGAGTTTTTGACCTATGTTTAAATATATTTAAACATAGATTTTTAATAAAATTATCCTTTATAAAGGGTCTTCCACCACGACATAATTAAATTATCCTATATCAAATAGATCCTAAATAACGATTACTCCATTTGGATATATAATTTTTAATTGTTTATTTCTATCAATTGTTATGAACACTTCATTATTTATAGATATTTCGAGTAAATTATTATTTACAAAGGTTTGTAAATGATAATTGCTATGAAATCGCAATTGAATAATAGGTTGATAATAATCTGAAAAAGTACATATGATCTCGTTATTATGACGTATAATTGTAACTAGTTTATTATGATCTAATATTTCATCATTGTCATCATATACTAAAGCTGGTATATCATCATCAGATTCTTCTGGATCTCCTGGAAAGACAACATAGTAATCGGGATCCATTTTTTTTATAATAATTTAAAAATATTCATGAAAAAAAAATAAAATCATTTTTTTTTTACATCCAATGAGATGTGCCGCTGTCATCAACATAATAGAAACGATTATGTTTTGATGACCAATATTTCTTATATTGAGGAAGAGAATCTGGCAAAGGAGGTGCATATTGCATCATTTGTGGTTGTGTAACACCCATAGACACCATCGGATGATAGCGAGGATCATATGGAATAAATTCATTTTGATGTACATGTGGTACGAATTGTACCTCATTTTTCGGAGGGCTGTACTCTTCGGGAATGTATCTGTCACGACTACGACTACGCCTATCAGGACTACGCCTACGTCTGTCAGGACTACGCCGGCGCATGTCAGGACTACGGCTACGCCCGTCAGGACTACGCCTACGTCTGTCAGGACTACGGCTACGCCCGTCAGGACTACGGCTACTTTGACTTCTATTAACTTCTTGATGACGACGTTCTAATTGTTTTCCGCGTTCAAAACCAGATGAGAATCCATTATCATAATTTTTGATCAAAGCATTTTCAATTTTCAAACGGAATTTTCTCTGAGGTGAGTCAAGAAGTGTAACAAATCCATAATCGTTATTTTTACCCATCCATCCCCTGAAAATAGCTTTCATGAAATCAAATGGAAGATTTTCAGCTTCTTTTTTACTACATTTAATCATTTTATTGACTTGAAAATCTTTATCATAATCATTTTTTCTAGGTATTAGAAGTTGTTGTACATAAACAACATCTCCATTATTAAATTCATGCCTTTCACCATTGCGCTCAGTCGATTTGATATGAACGAATTTTCTGTTTTTTTTTGAAAATGACATTTTTGTGTAAGCGTAATAATTTTTTATAATAATAATAAAAAAACAGTTTATATATTTTTTTTTCAGTTTTTATTTTTATTCAATAAACGATCAATTAAATTGTTATTTTTTTTATACTCGCATGGTTCCGCCCCCGCACGACGGTCATTATTGCGGGGTTTTGTTTCCGCATGACGGTCATTTTCTTCTTCGTCCTCATCTTCTTCCTCTTCATCTTCGTCCTCATCTTCTTCGTCTTCATCTTCGTCCTCATCTTCGTCCTCATTGTCATTCTCATCCTCGTCGCCCTCTTCTTCATCCTCCTCGTCGTCCTCTTCGTCATCTTCCTCTTCATCATCTTCCTCATCTTTTACTTCATCTTCTTCTACTTCATCCTCTGCTTGTTCCTCATCTTCTTCTACTTGTTCCTCATCTACTTGTTCCTCATCTTCTTCTACCTGTTTTTCATGTGTTGTTGCTTCTAGTGCGATTGATTTTGTATTTTCTGGAATGGCATTAAGATCTATTTTTTTTTCGAAAAAAATTTCACTATTATCAAAGGTAATACTGTAATTGCTGAAATTATCACCATTTACTTGTATATTATGAATAAAATCTAATGTTTTCTTGATATTCGGAAAATTACCTTTTAAACAGAGTAAATTATAATTTTCCGTGGCCATAATTCGAATAACATCTTTGAATGTTTGTGGTGTGCAATCATATTTTAAATTGTTATTTCTAATAAAATTATAAATAATAGTAGTAGCATTTATTATCAATTTCTTTAGTTCGGCATCTTGATTATTCTTTTTCTCTACATTTAATTTTATATTTTCTGATTCCCCTTCATTTCCACCCATTTTAGACTTTAATATTTTTATCTCATTTTTTAGTCGTAATATATTATTATTTATCAAAGTTTGTTGTTGAAGATTAATTTGTCGATTATTTAAAATATATTGTAAATCTTTAATTTTTTCAAATTTCTTATTAATTATGGTATCAACTTTGGAATTTTCGCTTTGTGGTTCTTCTGACGATCCATTAATAAGTTTGTTTAAATCTGTAATTTTATTTTCAATATCTTGTCTGTTCAAATGCATACCTGATATTGCCTTATCAAAGCCGTTAAGAAATCCACGTAGAAAGTGAATTTGTAATTTGTAAGTAATAGTTTTTTCGTCCATTATATTTTTATTAAAATAGAAATAATTTATTAAATACTAACGAATTATTATCTATTATTTTATTAGTTAATATGGCTCAAACAACAATTGCAGCAATAGTATGTACTACTGCATTAGCCATTCCTATAGTCAAATTATATCAATTGAATAAAAATATAAAAAAATGTTGGCCATCTATTAAATGTACTCCAATTGGATTACTTATTCAGCCTATTTTTGGACCATCTAATGTTAGTATGACAGAAAATGCTGAAAATTGTGCAGCATCCTCTTTTTCATCTATGTTTGGAACTAATATTTCCGAAACCAATACTAATATATCAGCATTAACTGGTATAACCTCATCATTAGCAACATCTGTTAATAATATTAGATCAACAATATCAACAATGCAACAAAGTCTATATACTTCACTTGAAAGCATTGCTATACAAATACTTAATGCATATAGCAGAATTGGTAATTTAGTAACAATAATAGTAACAATAATAAAGAAAGTAGGAGATATTTTCTATAAAATTATTCTTCTTTTTCAGGTAATATTTTATACAGTAGGGTCAGTATGGAATGGTCCTATTGGAGGAGCAGCTAGATATTTCGGAAGTATGCTATAAATTTTTTTAATAAAAAATATAAAAAATGAAAAATGAAACTTATAGATAATTTTTTTATATATAGAAATATAAACTATGCCCGGTAAAAAATCAAATGAAGAAAACTATAAATTAATGAATGATATTGAACATGTAATGAAACGTCCTGATTCATATGTTGGTTCTCTTGATAAAGTTGAAACCGAATGTTGGATATATGATGATAAAACTAATTCAATTGAATATTCTGAAATAGAATATGTAGCGGGTCTTTATAAAATATTTGATGAAGTCTTGGTAAATTCAATCGATCATGCTACTAGATGTTATGCTGATTCGGAATGTAAAAATAAAGTAACTAAAATAAAGGTAATGATTAATGATAATACTATATCAGTTTTTAATGATGGTGAAGGTATTCCAGTAGCTATTCATAAAGAGCATAAGATGTATATTCCAGAAATGATATTTGGAAATCTTCGTTCTTCGTCTAATTATGATGATGATGAAAAGAAAATCACTGGTGGAAAAAATGGATTCGGAGCGAAACTTACTAATATATTTTCGATAAAATTTACAGTTGAAACACTTGATTCAAATACGGGACAAAAATATATTCAGACTTTTTCGAATAACATGAGTGAAAAAACCAAACCTACAATTACTAAATCTAAAGGAAAACCTTATACACAAATTACTTTTATTCCTGATTTGAAACAATTCTTCAAATTACATAAACTTGAACCAGCTTTTATTAGTCTACTTAAGAAACGAGTATTTGATGCAGCAGCATGTACTGATAAAAGTGTTCAAGTATATTTTAATGAAGATAAAATAGGATGTAATTCTCTTGATAAATATGCAAAATTATTTGAGAATTATATGTCTAATCCAATTTACGAATCAATTAATGATAGATGGGAAATAGTAATTGGTGTTAATAATACCAGCCAATTCGGCCAAGTATCATTTGTTAATGGAATTCAAACTCTTAAAGGAGGGGAACACGTTAATGAAGTAGCTAAAATAATTGCCAAGAAAATCCAGAATTATATCAAAAGTAAAGGTTACAAACGAAATAAAAAGATTAAAGTGACACAGCAACATCTTAAGGATAATATGTTTATTATTTTACGAAGTGTTATTGAAAATCCTAGTTTTAATTCACAAATAAAAGAGTTTCTTACAACACCTGCCAAAAAGTTTGGATCAAAATTCGATGTTTCTGATAAATTTATTGAAAATCTAGTAAAAAAGACAAATTTGATTGATAGAGCTCTTAAATTAGGTGAATTTAAAGCATCTATAACTGTTAGTAAAGGACCAGCTAAAAAACAAAGTAATCTTCGTGGTATTCCGAAACTTGATGATGCTAATAAAGCTGGAACTAAAGAATCACTCAAATGCACACTTATTCTTACCGAGGGAGATTCAGCTAAGGCTTTGGCAGTTTCTGGACTTTCAGTTGTAGGAAGAGATTATTTCGGGGTATTCCCACTTAAGGGTAAGTTAATCAATGTACGAGATGAAAAACCAGTTAATATCATGAAAAATGCAGAAATTAGTGATATTATGAAAATTATGGGATTATCTCTAGGAATGTTTGGAAAAGGAAATAAAACGTCTGAAGAAAAAGCACAAATCCTCAAGAATAAGCTTCGATATGGACGAGTCATGATTTTTACAGATCAAGATGTTGATGGTTCTCATATTAAGGGATTGGTTATTAACTTTTTCCATTCCAAGTTTCCCGAGTGTTTTATGTTAGATGATTTTATTATTACATTAGCAACACCAATTGTTAAGATTACAAAAGGAAATAAAGTAGTTAAAGAATTTTATAATGAATATGATTTTGAAGAATGGGGAGAGAAAACCACAATGAAAGGATGGAAATCCAAATATTATAAAGGTTTGGGTACAAGTAGCGCCAAAGAAGCAAAAGAATATTTCAAAGATTTTGAAAATAAGAAGATTAATTTAACATGTAATAATGAAGAATCAAACAAAGCTATTGTCTTAGCATTTAGTCAAGATAAAAAATCCAATGCAGCAGATGTACGAAAAGAATGGTTGAAAGGTTATAACAGGAATGAAATACTTGATCAAAAGCAAAAAGAAATAAACCTCGATGATTTTGTAAATAAGGAACTTATTCATTTCTCGAATTATTCGTGTGAAAGGGCTCTCCCGAATATGATTGATGGACTTAAAATTTCTACCAGGAAGGTAGTATATTGTCTTAAAAAGAAAAATCTCAAGTCTGAGATTAAGGTTGCTCAATTTGCAGGATATGTAAGTGAAAACAGTAATTATCATCATGGAGAGAATAATTTAATTGGATGTATTGTAGGTCTCGCTCAGAACTTTGTTGGATCTAATAATATCGAGCTTTGCTGTCCTTTGGGACAGTTCGGAACGAGGCTTGCTCTTGGTCAAGATGCTGCTTCAGCTAGGTACATTTTCACAAAAATGGCTGACATTACTCCTAAGATCTTTCATCCAGATGATGATGAGATTTTGGAATATAATTTGGATGATGGATATCGTGTTGAGCCTATCTATTATGTACCAATTATTCCAATGGTATTGGTTAATGGACCGGCGGGCATTGGAACTGGATACAGTAGTAATATTCCATGTTATAATCCTGAGGATATTGTTGCAAATATTAAGAGGATGATGAAAAATAAGAATGTTAAGGAAATGAAACCATGGTTTAGAGGATTTAAAGGTACAATTGATAATGATAAGTTTGATGAATTTGGTAATCCAATTTATTATAGTAGAGGTCGTTGGAGACAGCTTACTAAGACCACTATTGAAGTAACGGAACTTCCGATTGGAATGGCGACGAATAAATACAAGGAATTTCTAGAGAATTCTCTGTATGATGGTTCAGCAGATGCAAAAGTCAAAAAGAAACAATTCTTGGTGAAATATGATAATAACAGTACAGAAGAGGATGTTAGTTTTACATTGAAATTTAGACAGGATGTATTGACTGAAATTATTGATGGTGGTGATTTGGAATCAACATTGAAGCTTATTGATACTAAGAACACTAATAATTCGAATATGCATTTTTACAATTCAGATAGAGTAATAAGGAAATATGATACAGTGGAAAAGATATTGAAGGAATTTTATTTAGTCAGAATTGCGTTTTACAGTAAGAGAAAGGCACATCTTCTTAAGAAACTTACTCATGAATATAATATCTATTACTACAAGATGAAATTTATTAAGGATTTTATTAACAAAGAAATTAAAATTATTAATGAAGATGATGAATTTATTGAAGAACAGTTGATTGAGCGAGAATATCCAAAGTTCTCAAAAAATCTTAAGGAATATGATTCTGAAGATGTATCATATGAATATCTTCTAGGAATGGCAATTAGATCACTTACAAAAAAGAAAATGGATGAATTACAGAAATGTTGTGATGAGAAAAAGGTGGCAATAGGAATCTTAGAGTCTAAAACAGAAAAAGATCTCTGGACGGAGGATTTAAATGATTTTATGGAATATTACTTAAAAATTAAAAAATAAGCTATAATATATGAATAAAAATAGTAGATTCAATATAAATCCCACTGATTTATTATTTACTAATTCTTTTATAAGCAATACACAATCACATGATTCAACTCAAAAATATGTACAACGTAATTTAACTACACATGATAATATAAATATTCAAAAACATCACAAGACTCCATGGCCAACCAAATATAATAGTGTGCCTAGACCTATTTTGGCTGACAGTACTCAGGATATTTCAGAGGAAAAATATAGAAAAGTAAGAAAAACACGTGTATTGCTCAGTAGTATTTACAGAAATCAATTACTTAATCCAATTGCAAATAACTATGAATTACAATTAGGAAGAGAATTTAATAATGTATTTAAAATTGAAATAATGGATTTTTCATTGGAAAGATTAGAATATCCAATTAATAATAATACTTGTAATTTTGGATGGCAATATCCAACATATCAATCATTAAGAGATTCAAATTCAGAATATTCATTATATCCATCTAAATTTAATGATATTTCTGCTATTCCTGGAAAAACATCATCATTAATTAATTGTGAAATTATTTATGATCAAAATCCTACTCAATCAGTATATACAACTAAATTAACTACATCATTTGCTTCAATAAAAGATTTAAAAGAAAATTTTGAAAATACGTTGAATAAATCTAGATTAAACTATAAAAATAAAAATGATCCTAATTTTATTAGTCTTAAATGGCCGAATGATACATTCGATGCTCCTAATGAACCATCATCATCAACATCATCCAATACTTTATACAAATATTTTTATAGAACATCATACAATGATTTGAATCCAGTAGAAACTTCAACTCAAAACAAAGCTATTAGAACAAATAATATAAATTATTATTTGGATATCGATCCAAACACACAAAAATGTTTTATTACTAATAGACTTGACTTATATTCGGTTATGATTTTACAATCATATAGATTTAGTTTTTTGAATAAATTATTAGTACCCAGTGATCAGATATTCAATGATTTTATCATAACTAATACAGATTTATTTCAAATGTATATTCCGTGTATATATCAAATTAGCAGTGGAAATAATGGGTTTAAATTGCTTACACTAGAAGATTATAACGCGGGTGTGGATGCATCTGGCAATAAACCCTATTACAATAGATTCCCTGAGAACGGTGAAAATTTCATAGTTACCATAAAACTACCATTTTATAATATTGATAGATTATTAGAAAGTGAAACATTTTTAACTGATGCTTTAATCAAAGCTTGGATATCATATCCATTAGTTTTTACAGAATTACCATCCTTTGGAGCAATAGATTCAATTAGTCTGAATAACACACCATTTTTTAATAATGTATTATATAATTTAGACATATTTACTACTACAAATTTCCCAGGTGGTGGAGCTGGTTATTCAACTCATATACTTGATGCATCTGGTAATAAACTAATGCCTTTAAAATATCGTGGCAATGTTAGATTACCACCTTTTGTTTCTACTTGGTATATTTATGATTTATTTCAAGTAAAAGGTGTTCCAGATTCAGCTTTATATATGAGAATAGCATGTAAATTAAGTAATGGAAATATTAATGATAGACCCCTTAATTTGAATGGATCATCAATTATATCAAATATTGATTTAACGTATATTTTTAATGATCAATTTAAGAATCTTGTTCAGCATCAAGATTTAAAAATGATTTGTTGCGATGCATCAGGATGTGATTTATCGGGTAACGATGCATCTGGATGTGATATTGGTGGTCATTTTAATGAAGGAGTAGTAATTAATAATATAGATAATAAAGTACTGGTGGGAAGAGCATTACCTGTGAAATTACTTACAAACACTGTTTCATTTGAAAATAATTTTAATAATTATAAAGGATATAATACAGGATTACTTGATTTATTGGGTTTTCCCAATACATATGGGAAAGAAAATAGTGAATTGATTTCAATGAAACAACCATATAGATGGGTTAATACTAATTTTCAAGATGTAATTATACCACAATTATATGATTATGAAAGTAATTTAGATTTAAAACAATTATTTAATTTAGATTATCCACAAAATAAATTGAATATACAATATCAAGATAATGATTATTATTTTTCCAGTTTTAATCATATATATTTAAAATTATTTATTAATGGAACTAAAAATATAACAAGTAAAACTAATAATTATGTGGTAGCATCTGGTTTAAATAATCAATTTAGTGACGATATTTATTATGATACTATCTTTTATAATAAAAATAATATTAATAACGATATTTATAATAAAAATAATAATTTATCTGGTATTACATCATTTATACCTTTGACTAAATTACCTCAAGAAAGACAATATACTCAAATCAATCAATCAATTGAATTTTATAATGAACCGATTAATAATCTAAAATCGCTTAAAATACAACTTATAAAACCAGATGGTGAATTATATTTACAAAACGAAAATCATTATTTAAATATTGTAATATATGAAAAAATTAATGTATTGAAGGATACACTATTAAATACAAAAGATAATACAACTACAACTACAGGAATACGTTCGATTTATGATACATGAAAAAATATTATTATATAATATATAATGTCGGATAACTACCAGAACGGCAGAGTAATAAATATACTTAACAATAATTACAAATCTTCACCTATGTGGGAAACCGATTATGAAAGAGAAAATTTCCAATATCAATCAATGATTGGTATTCAGGAACCAACTATGTTGAATAAAACCTTTTTTTCTAAGGAAAATTTGAATTTGATTCAAGATATGATTAGATACAGTGTCTATGAAAAATCTCCCAATAAATATATTATCAGTAGGCAATCTGATATTGATCTTCAAATTGTTATGAGATCTATTTTCCTTCAACATTCACCCAATCTTAATTATAATATCCGTGAGCAAATAAAATATTTAGATCAAATGGTTGTTGATTGGTGTGTTCCTAGAATTATAGAAGAAGTAAATCAATATGTTGGGTATGTCAATGATTTAACTAAGTTGCCAATGCCGATTGATCTCCCACAAAACTTATCGTCTAAGGGAACAAAAATATCTCGTTCAATTACTTCTACATTTTAGAAAAAATATATTGTAATATAATATAATGAGTCAAAAAGGCGGTAACATAGCATTAAATATTATAATTTATATTTTGGCAGTCATTGGTGCTATTGCTATTATATTTTTATTAATTAATGTAGGAATTAGAGTTTCAACATCAATAACATCTGATTCGTCTGTAACCGAATCGAATCCACCAAATGCATATATGAATGAAGGCGGATTAAATTGTCCTGATTATTGGATTAATGTTTCTAATACGGATAGTACCAACAGCTGCAGAAATGCTTATAAAATACCAAATGTTGCAGGTGAAGTCGTAATGGATGAAACTTTTCCAGCAATTAGTGATGAAATTTGGAACACATCTTCTGAAAGAGGAACATTAGATGGTGTTAAAACCAGATGTAACTGGTTAAATTCTAATGGTGGTGCATGGCAAGGTATTAGTCAATATTGTTAATGTGCGTTAATTTTCTATCAATCACTTTTTATCTAAAGAAAATTTAGGTAAATAGTTTATATATGTGGGTAGAATCAGCTGTTATTGATAAAAGAAAAAAAGATATACTATGGGTTGAAAAATACAAACCTAAGAAATTAAGTGAATATATTGGAAATCGAAAGGAAATCAAACTTGCGAACGAATGGCTTGAAAAATTCAAAATAATTCGAGGCAAAACTGATTATGAAAAATTGGATTTTAATGATTTTCCCAAAGTACTTCTCTTGTCAGGTGAGCCAGGTGTCGGTAAAACTTCATTAGCTCATTTACTTCTTAAAGAAGCTGGATATCATATTATTGAGCACAATTCATCCAATATTCGTGGAAAAAAGAATATTGAAAAGTTTTTTCGAAAATCACTGAGCTATAACTATATTTTGGATATGTTTAATGACCATCAAACACCATTGAGTCTTATAATGGATGAAATAGATACATTATGTCTCGGGGGATCGGATAAAGGTGGTATGAATGAACTATTATCTATTATCAAAGAAGATAGGAAAAGGAAAAATAAGGAAAATATATTAATTACCAACCCAATTATATGTACTTATAATGATTTCAGTGATAAAAAACTAAATGAGCTGAAAAAATATTCATTACATTTACATATTAAAAAACCTGATAATAGAACATTATCAACTCTATTAAAACGAATTATTAAAAATGAATCATTAATAATTCCCAAAGAATATCACAAAGAAATAATTTCATACGCTAAAAATGATTATAGACGACTTATTTTTATTTTAGAATATTTATCGACAAATAATAAAGAAATTTCTGAAGAAAGTATAATTGAATTACGTAATAAATTTATGGAAAAGGATAAAGAATTTAATTTGGAAGAAAATATTGTTTCCATATTTAATGAACAATTAGATATAAACAATATGTTTTATATTTTTAATAATGAAACTTTCAAAATACCATTATACATTCATGAAAATTGTGTGAATTTTGTAAAGACATGTAGTTCATTGGATTATAATCAAAAAATAGAAATACTGACCAAATTAATGAATTTTTGTTCCAGAAGTGATTATTTACATACATTTATTTTCAATAATAAATTTTGGAATTTGTTTTATGTTAATGCCTTATATGGTATTATTAAACCTAATTTTTTGCTTAATATCAATACATTAACTAAAAATAAAGTTAAATCCGTAAAATTTTCATCAATTTTAAGTAAAATATCACAGAAACATACTAACCGAAAATTGATATTGAATTCTATAGAATCACTCAGTCATATTAAAATGAAACTTACGAAAGAAACATTGGTACTCCTAGGAAATTTTATTCATTATAACTTAACTAATAAGAAAGGCGATATTCATAAATTAGTAAAATATATGAAACTCAAAAATATTAGATTAAAAGATATAGATGTTCTTCTTAAATTGACTAAACTCAATGAATTAGATATTATTAAAATTAGAAAATGTTCATCATATTATAAAAAGAAACTTAAAAAATTATTAGAACAAGCTTTTTAAGCACCGGTCCAAAGGACCGGCTAAAAACCTTGGATAAAAAACACCGCAACAGGAAAATTATTTTTATTTAGTATTTTTATCTAGTTTTTTCAGCTGCTGCGTTTTTTGCAAACTTTTTAGCCAGTCCTTTGGACTGGCACTTAAAAAGTTTTTAGATGAAACTCCATAATTCATTAGCATATGTATCTGATTCGTCACATTCCTTAACTTTTAAATAATACTTTTCTCTGGCCTGTATAACAGCATCTGTGTTTGAAGCATTAGGCAAGCTAGTAGTCACAATATTATCCTCTGGTTTATTAATATATAAACATTTAGATGGACTTGATCCTTTTAACATAATTTTATTATTTTTATCCCATGTCCATTGATTAGTTGTGCTAGGAGTACAATCTCCCATATAAACTTTATTTCCAGATGATTGAGTTGCATCATAATTAATACATTTATTATCGTATTTATTTTGAATTGTGTAATTCTTATTATAATACCAGTATTGAAATGAAGCAAGCGTAGGACTATCCATTAACAATAATGACTGTGTAGGTATAGTGCCACTGGTACGAGTAGTTACCAACATCGGTAGAAATGAATTTGCTTGGTTAGATGTGTATGAAACTTTTTGATTAACAAGACGTCCTGATGATATATAGTCATTTCCTGGAACGCCTTGGTCACCTTTTGAACCAGGTGGTCCTCTCATAAGGGTATTATTAGAATTTAGTGCATCTTGGGCGGCATTTGTTGCTAATTGACTGAGTTGGATCATTTGGGAATCATTCAGGGTGAGTGGAGCTGCTGCTTCTTCTTCAGTTGCAGCGCAAGTAAATTCTTCAGTGGTATTACTTTGCATATTATAGTACAATAAACCAAACATTAATACAATCAGTATAACTATTATATACTTCATATCTATTGTATATTTAGATAATAAAAACTGAAAAAAAAATAGATAAAATAAATTTTAATCCTATTATAACAAAAAACGATGGAATTCCAACGCGTAGGTCAATCTAATATTTGGGCAATTAAGACTAAACATTTTTTTTATGAAGTAGCTGAACACATTCATTATCGCAATGGTTTTGACCTTGACAAATTCCATGATAGCTTGCAGGATTTTTCGGAAGAAACTGGCCCTATCACGTACTATTCATGTACCGATAGTAGAACAATCGAAATGAAAAATGGTTATTTTATTTATCGAAAAAATTCCAATCCAAGCAATGGTTTGATGTTTCATGTTAAATATGAAGGTAATGACAAGGAAGCTGTCGATATGTTTATTGATTATCTTCGACATATCGATTGTATTGAATAAAAAACTGATTTCGTTGCACTTTTCCTATTTCATAGAAAAACTGATTAAAAATCTATTAGTTTCAATACTTTAATTTATTTTATAAAAAATGAACATTCAAATCACCAATGAGAATATTCAACAATTTATCAATGATGCAACATCATATATGAATGGTAAAAGTTTCAGAAAAACTGGCCATATCAAATATTTTTTCATCGAGACGAAACAGTTGGATTTACTCGTTTTATGATCTATAATTCTGCTTCAGGAGAATCACAAACCATTATAGTTGGATCTGATAGAACGTGGGAACATTTCGTTAATGGTAATCGAGTGGGGTTTTCTTGATGATATTTTTTTATTATAAAAATTTTAAAAATTTAAATTTATGCGAATTTTTTATGAATGTATGCGACGGGTGGTCGATCGGCAATAGGATGAAAAATAACAATCTCAGGTATTTTTTCGATAAGTGAAATTATTTTGATTTTTTGAATATCAAGTTTTACTCCGAACATTTTCAAATATGTCTTTTTTACATTTGAACCATCGATTCCCCTATCCCGGAAAATTCCATTAGTGCAATCCATAAATATTTTGCAGCCAAATGATATTGATTTTGAGCCAATAATTTGTTACCAAGAGCCAAATAATATTCATAATTACCAATTAGTTCATAAGTTTTTGGATTCGGCAACTATTTAATATAATAATTTATTATATTTTGTTATAATATTGATATTAAAATAATATTAAAATAACTTAAAGAGATAATGACATGTATGTATTATAT
>JGI10211J14876_10000404_pt1 | contig 18460 bp, 18 predicted proteins | sample Etolagsediment_FD_14876 | JGI IMG/M metagenome (IMG submission 14876)
TTTAATTATTCTAAATAAAAGTATTGAATCATTATCATATATATACAAGAAGAAGATTTAATATATAAGTAATATTTTTTTAGCTGCAAAACAAATTGCAGAACAATTTAAAATTAATGAATCTGGATATAGAGTTATTACAAATTGTGGTAAAAATGAGGGCCAAGAAATTCCCTATTTACATTTTCACTTAGTAGGAGGTCTTCCATTAGGAAATATGATTAGTTTACCTAAAATATCTAAAAAAATTTTTAAAGATAATTATAATAATAAATAAATTTTTTATTATTTAAAATTTTTAAATATTTAAATTATTATTAAGTAAATAATTTTATATAATTTTTATTATATAAAATTTATTATGTAAAATTTATTATATAAAATTTATTATGTAAAATTTATTATATAAAATTTATTATGTAAAATTTATTATATAAAATTTATTATTTAAAATTTATTATAAAATGGTTATTATATAAATTTAATTACCATTTTATTGATTTAAGCACATCCACCAATTTCCATTGGTTTTCTTCCTACATCTGGTTCAATAGTACTTTGTAACCATGGTGATACTTTTACTTGAGGATTAGGAGGTTCAGAACGTAATTGCTGGTTAGCATTACGTAATGTTTGACCAACAGTATTAATACCAATATGATAACCTGATTGTAAAAAGTTTCTATCTTTTAAAGAACCTTCTCCAGAAGGATTTACTTGTGCCCATAAGGTAGAATTATCAGAAGGTAATAATTCGTCTGCTGTTAATTGTTCTTTAGGAAAGTTTGTTTGATTTCTTTGAGAAGCATAGTTATTATCCATACTATAATAATCCATAGAATTTTCACTTTGTGTAAAGTGTTCCTTTATATTACTCATACTTTCTATTTCAGAATTTTTAGTTTCAGAATTTTCTTCTTCACAACTATCTGCCATATTTTCTTTAATATCCATTGAGGTATCTTCTGTATATTCTATATTAGTTTGAATATTTTTATTATATAGGTGATAGATAAAATAACCAATACCAAATATTATAACTAATATTATAATAGTTTTTAAAATATTACCAGTGTTAGAATTATTTTCATTTACCATATTATAATTAATACAAACAAAAAAATTTATAAAATTATTACATAAATAATTTTTTATAATTAAATTTTAAAATAAATTTTTACCAAATAATTATTTTTTTCTTTTTTTTAATATATTTATCATTTCTAACTTTTATAATAGTTTCTTTTTTTTCTTTATTTATAGAATTCTTATTATTTTTATTAATTATATTTTTTGTTTTATGTTTATATTCTTCAATATCTTCTATATTATATTTTTTATTTTTTTTATTCTCTTCTTCATTAACTATTTCATTAACTATTTCATTAACTTCTTCATTAATTTCTTCATTAACTTCTTCATTAATTTCTTCATTAACTTCTTTATTAACTATTTCATTAACTTCTTCATTAACTATTTCATTAACTTCTTCATTAACTTCTTCATTAACTTCTTCATTAACTACTTCATTAACTTCTTCATTAACTTCTTCATTTTCATTTTTATTATTTAATTTTTTATGATTTTCTTTTTTTTCTAAAACATATTTATTATTTTCATTAATAATTTTTTCATTAGGTAATGATTCTTCAAAAGTTATTAAATTAGATAATGGAAGAATATCATTTTTATTTATTATAATTTCATTTAATTCTAGTTCTTCTTGTTGAATAAAATCTAATAAAGTCCATTCTTCTAATAAATTATCACTTAATACTCTTAATCCATTAAACATTAAATTCATTGAAATATATGTATTTTTATTTAATAAATTTATTTTTTGAAGTAATTCATCATTGTCATCAATAATAATTTTAATAAATTGTAAATTTTTTTGATTATCTATTGGACGTTTTACTTTTATATCTAAATCAAATTCATCTAATTCAATATTAAACCATTTGATACTATTTTTTTTTATATTTTCTTGACAAATTTCATGAATTTTATTTATAATTATCATAAAATGATTATTATTTTTATTTATATTATTATTTTCCTCATTATTAATTTCTATAATGATATATTTATTTGTACTTTTATGTTTATTTGAAATATGTAATGGTTTTAGTACTTTTAAAAAAGATGTTTCAAATTTATAATGAGAATTATCAGAATATGAACCATTTATAAATCTATTTTTATAATCAAAATTGAATTGTAAATCTTGAAAATTATTTTTTGTATGGTTTATTATATATTCCATTTATTATTTATTATTAATAATTTATTTTTTAAATGAAAACGCAAATTATGCATTTATGTAAATTTTTGATATATTAATAATTAATCCTAATTTATTATTTTCTTCAGAATTTTTTCTAAAATCCCATAAATTATTTAATTCTAATTCTATATCTACAAAAATATTTTTATCTAAATCAAAAACAGTTTTTAAATAATTATTTTTTTCATCTTGAAATTTAATTTGTATTTGAATATTATTTTTAAATTTTTTTAGCCTACATATTAGTAAATCTTTTTTATTTTCCCTAGTTTTCATAATAGGTTTAAACTCATCATTTTTACATTGAAAATCAATAGTTATTTTTTCTTCTAATTTTTTTATAAACATTAAAAAATCATTATGTTCATAATTTTTTTCATCTAATTCAAATTTTAAATAATAATTATCATATTCTTGATCAAGACCAAATGGTAAAAATACCTTTTTTAAATTTATTTTTATGGATTTATTTGTTCTTTTATTTTTAATTTGATAAAAATTATTTGTTTTTTTTTCATATATAATATTATCAATTTGTGTTAAATTCATTTTTAATAACTATATCAAATTATAATATAATTATTTATATTATATTTTATTTAAGTATATTACATTATTATATATTACATAAATAATAGTAATTAGTTATTTTTTTAAAATTTTTTTATGTAAAATATTATGGATATTAAGACTAATATTTGTAATCAATTTATAGATATAATATTAAGTGAAGTTTCTAAAAAAGAAATTAAAGAAAAGCTAAATACTCATCTAGTAGAACCTAGTTTAACTTATTTATTCGAAAGAATGTATCCTTATATAATTCTTACATCAGTTATTTTTATTTTAATTTTACTTATGGCGATCATAACTATTTATATTTTAATTCGTAAATAAAAAATTTATCTCATATATTTTTTATTTTTTATTTTTAATTTTTGTTATACATAATTTATTTATTATTTCTTTAGCATTTTTTTTAATAATTTGTTTTTCATTTTTTGTTTTATTTTCCCAATGTTTAACTAATTGAGATGTACCATATATTTTTTTAAAATATTTTTTGTGAGTATTAATTAAATTATAATATAAATCATGCCATTCATAACACCAATTATTTTTTTTATAATCACTCATTTTCAATATATAATTATAAGATGAAAAATATGGTTTTTTCATCATTAATCCACCGTCAGAATATTGTGACATACAGTATACATTTGGTACCATCACCCAATCATACGCATCAATAGTCCACTCCATAAAATATTTAAATACATATTTAGGATTAACTTGTAGTAAAAATAATAAATTACCTACATACATGAGTCGTTCAATATGATGTGCATAAGAATAATTATTTATTTTTTCTATTATATTATCAAATGGTAGAATATTTGTTTTTAAATTACCCCATATATAAGATTCTTTTAATTTATTAGTATGATTCATAAAATTTTTATTTAATGTATTGTTATTTTCTTCTAAATAAATTGTTAAGACATAATTTCTCCATCCAATAATTTGTCTAATAAATCCTTCATATGAAGAAATGGGTATTTTTTTTTCATATTTTTTAATATAATTTAATACTTCTGTATCAGTAATTAAACCTATATTCATCATTGGACTTAATACACTATGAAATAAAAATGGATCTCTCAATGTTTCAGCATCTTCATAAATACCAAATAAATAAAATTTTTTTTGACAAAAATATTTTAACCATTTTTTTGTATCTTTATGAGTAATTGGATAAATAAAATTTTCTAATGAACCATAATTATTTGAAAATTTTATTAATACATATTTTTTAGCTTCATTTATATAATTATTTTTATTATGTTTGTATAAATTTATCATAGTTGGTATTGGTTCATTTTCTGGTATTTTTTCACGATTTTCTTCATCATATGTCCATTTACCTCCAACTGGATCACCATTATCTAATATCAATAAATTTAAACGTCTTCTTTGAATTTTATAAAATTCAGAATGCGAATATTTACCATTTTTATAAAAGTTTTTTTTATTTTCTTTAATAAACTCATTAGAAATTAAAAAATTAGGACTATTGTGTTCAATTATTAAACAATTTTTAAAAAAATTATTTATTTTAATATGTAATTTATGGTCAAATACTTGATAATATTCAATTTGTTTTTTATTATTAATGCATTCTTTTTTTAAAAATATATAAAAATCGTTTTTATTTAAATCTTCAAATTCTATATAGTGAACATTTATTTTTTTACTTTTTAAATAATCATAATAATATTTCATTGATGCACGATGATATGCTAATTTTAATTTATGATAATTATAATCAGTAAAAAATATAGGTTCTTCTATTAAATAAACTTTTTTATATTTTAAAATATCACACTTTTTAAATAATTGAGTAGGGAAAATAAGAAATATATCCATAATATAATTATACAAAATATATTATGTTTTTATTATAAAAATCAATATTATATAATCAATATTATAAAATAAATTTATTTATGATTAATATCGTTTAAATCTATAATACGGTCAACAATTGGATAAATTTCTTTATCATGTGTAATAATTAATAATGTTTTATTTTTACATTCTTCTTTAATCATTCTTAATACTTTATTAATTGTTTTTTGATCTAAACTTGCTAAAGGTTCATCAATAATTAAAATATTTGCTTTTTTTGATTTTAATATTCCACGAACCAATATAATAATTTTCTGCATACCTAATGATAAATTACCTCCATTAACTTTAACATTTTCATAAATATCATTTGGTAAATTATCAAATAAAGTTTTTAAATCATATTTATTTAAAAATGATATAATTTCATTTTTTGTATATTTATTTCCGTACATTATATTTTCAATTACAGTTTTTTCTAATAATACAGTTCTTTGATTTATATAAACTACATTATTTCTTAATGTATAATTATTTATTTTATTAATATTTTTATTATCAATATATATATTTCCCTCATAAGGATGTAAATTTATTAATAACTTTGATAATGTTGTTTTACCGGAACCTGATTTACCAATTAAAGCAATACTTTCTTTATCTTTAATTATTAAATTTACATTATTTAATATTTTTTTATTATTATATCCAAAATATAAATTTTCTATTTTAATATTTCCAGATTTAATATTATTATATTTATTAGTTGATTTTATGGTAATTAAATTTTTTAAAAAATCATGACTTCCTAAAGCTATACCATAATAATGTAATATGTTTCTTAATACTTTAAAAAAAGTCATAAAATAAATAATAAAATAAATAAGTAAAATAAATAATAATTTTGAATTATCTATTTTTTGATATATATATATATATAAATTTGTACAAATAGATATTCCAAGTACAATGTATAAATATGTAGATAAAGTTATATTTTTATTCTGAACATCTTTACTTATTTTTCCATATTTATCCTGTTTTAATTTTATATTTATTTTTTCATTTTCATTTTCATTATTAATATATGTATTTAATAAATTATTATATTTATTATTTAAATCATCCATTACTTTATAAAAATTTTCTTCTTGTTTTGCTTTTAATAATATTATTTTATAACCTTCAAAATAAATAAGAAAAAATGAAATTAATAAACAAATAAATAATATTAATGCTATTTTTTTACTTATTAACACAAATATAATTATAACAATGCATAACATAACAATAATATTAGGAATAATTTGTGTAAATAGGTCTAAAATAAAAAATTTTAATTCTAACGTAGAATTAATAATTCTATTTATTACATCACCTATTTTAATATCTTTATATGAAGATGAATATTTATTTATAATAGCATGAAAAAATTTAGTTCTAGAATTATCTGTTATATCAGATAATATTTTGTTTGTTAATGAATTAATAATATGATTGACTATAATAATAATTATAAAATAAATAATCAAATAATATAAATATTTTAAATCTTTTTTTTCTGGTGTAATTTTATTTAATAAATAAGAAAGTCCTAATGTTTCTATTATTGAAAAAATTATGAGAGCTATTAAATAAGAATAAACATATTTTTTATTTTTATTTATATAATCATCATAAAATAATTGAATTGTATTATACACGCTCATAATAATGTATTATATAAAAATATTATTTATTATTAAAATAATAAAATAATAAAATAATAAAATAATAAAATAATAAAATAATAAATTAATAAAATAATAAAATAATAAAATAATAAATTAATAAAATAATAAAATAATAAATTAATGATAATTAAAAAAATTAAAAAAATAAATACTTAAACTATATATGTCATTAAATGAAACTAACAATAATAATAATAATAATCAGTTTTCAGATAGACAATCAAGACTTATTGATTTTTGTATAAATAATATATCAAATACAAATACACAAATTAATTCTATACTTGAATTATTGAAAATTAATCAACAAATTTTAAATAATTTAATTCAAGATGATATATTTAATAATAATAATATAAGAAACAATCTAAGTAATAATTCAAATAATAATTATATAAATAATCAAAGACATATTCCAAGTTACAACTTAAATAACAATCAAAGCAATAATACTAATAATAATTTAAGTAATAATTATATAAATAATTTACGACATATTCCAAGTAGAAATTTAAATAATAATACATCAGGTAATAATGCAAGTAATAATACATCAGGTAATAATCAAAATAATAATTTAAATCATTTTTTTGATAATTTGTTATTTTCTTATTTTACTAATTCATTAATACCAACTCAAATTAATAGTGAATTATTATATAATAATCCATTAAGTAATCTTAGACAATCAAATTTTTTTAATAGAAATGATATATTATCATTTAATAATCGTTATAATTATCCTCAAATACATATACAAAGATTTAACCCAAATAATTTATTTAATCATAATGAGTCAGATTTTTTAAATCCTGTTATTATTAGACCTTCTAGACAACAAATTAATAATGCGGTAGAAACATCTGAATTTAGTGAAATTACAAATCCAATTAATACTTCTTGTCCAATTACATTATCAGTATTTTTACCAAGTTCTGATGTTTCAAAAATAAAATATTGTGGACATATATTTTCAAAAAATGAATTAGATAATTGGTTCAGAGAAAATACAAAATGTCCAGTTTGTCGTTATGATATTCGAGATTATAATAATAGTATACAAAATAATAACATTAGTAATAATTTAAATTCAAATAATTTTAGTAGTCATAATCATAATACAGAATCAGTTTTGGAACAAGATAATTTAGATATTCCTGCTCATATTGAAACAAGTATATTAAATTTATTTAATCACAACTTAAATTATAATATATTAAATTCCAATAATAGTAATGAACAAAATAATAATGAACTTGATAATGATGATATTTCTAATAAAAATAATTATGATGACAATGAATGTGATGAAAGTGATATTGATGAAAGTGATATTGAAGATATTTTATAACTAAAATTAATTATATAACCCAATTTTATAAGTTTCTTTTATTTCTTCTCTTGCATCTTCATAATTATTAATTGGATGAGGATAAGATATATTTTTATATTTATTATAATATTTATACCATTCATGTATTTCTTTAGATGGTACATCTTTTAATTCTGGAACCCATTTTTTAATATAAATACAATCTGGATCAAATTTTTTACTTTGTGTCCAAGGATTAAAAATTCTAAAATAAGGTTGTGAGTCAGCACCACTTCCACTAGACCATTGCCAATTTCCATTATTTACTAATGGGTCATAATCAATTAATTGTTCAGCAAAATATTTTTCTCCAATTCTCCAATCACAATTTAATATTTTAATTAAAATCGCACTAGTAATTAATCGTCCTCGATTATGCATAAATCCGATGGTATTCATTTGGCGCATTGCAGCATCTACTACTGGATAACCAGTTATTCCATTTTTCCATGATTTTATAAATGTTTTATTATTTTTCCATGAAATTTGATCATATTTTTCTTTTAAACTTTTACCTTGTAAAACTCTTGGAAAGTAGTAACCTATATAAAAATAGAATTCTCGCCATACTAATTGTGAATTTAATGTACATTTTTGTCCGAATTTTTTATTAAATAAATGATAAACTTCTCTTATGGAAATATTACCATATTTTATATATGATGATAAATGTGTTGTTTCATAAGTTAAATCATTACGGAAATCTTCATATTTATTAAATTTATTTATATTATCTAATATAATAAGTGCATTTTTACGACCCCCGTGAACCATAATTTCATTATTAATTTTATAATATTTTTGTAAATCATTTAATGAAATTGTATTATCTTTTTTAGTGATAAAAATATTTTTTTTTTCCCATGGAGATTCTAAATTTACTTTTCGAATAGTAAATTCCCAACTATTTTTCCAGAAAGGTGTATATTTTTGATAAGGAGTGCCATCTTTTTTTAAAAAAGTACCCATTGGAGATAATAAATAATCTTCAACTAAAATTAATTCCTTTTTTTCTTTTTTTAAATATATATTTATTTCTTCATCACGTTTAATAGCATATGGAGTATAATCTTTATTTGTATAAACTTTATCATATTCATATATTTCTTTTATTTTTTCAAGAATTGAAATATTTTCACCAAAATAATAATGTATATATCCTTTATATTTTTTAACTTCTCCGTTTAAACAATCTAATGATTCAATTAAAAATTGAAAAGAATTAGATGAAAAATATTCATTTTTTTCAATTTGTTCTGGTGTAAATATAAATATTAATAATACTTCAGTTGATTCATTGATACATTGAATCAAACCTGTATTATCAACTAATCGAAAATCTCGGCGAAATATAAATAATGATTTCATAATATTTTATAATATAAAATATTATTTATATTCTAATATTTTAAAATAAATAATATAAAAAATAAATTATTTTTTATATAATCTATTTTATACCTTCGCACATTTATCATATAAAATTTTTGAATATATAATTTTATTATCAATATTTTCTTTGTCTAAGTTTTTTTAAATTACTAAAATATTGTTTATAATGTATTGCACATAAATGTTTTAATAATATATTATTTAATGATTTTTGGCATACTTTTTTGCTACAATTATTACCATTTTTTAAAATAGTTTCGCATTTATAAGTAAATTCAAAGTCACTTATTTTTATCTTATTTCTTCTCCATTCATAAGAAGCATTATCAAAAAAATCACTATCAAATTCTTTATCCATAATTATAGATAAACTAATATAAAATTTTAAGTAATAATTATATAGTAATAATTATATAGTAATAATTATATATTAATAATTATATTATTTTATAATTATTTCTTTATATTATATTTTTTTTGGTCATTAAATACAAAAAATTTTGCAAATATAAATGATTGATTATAATGAATTGCATTATAAATATGTATAAAATTATTCAAATATTTAGTTAAATTTCCATGAAAATAATTTTTACCATTAAAATATACACTTTTATTATCTCCAATATAACTAATTTGTCCTTTATGATAATATTTAAATGAATCTACTTTATCAAAATTAAAATTATTATTAAATAAAGATGCAACATATTTACCTTCTTGTGATGCAACTTGAGCACACGGAGGAAGTTTATTATAACTACAATCACCAATAGCATATACATTTTTTTGTTTTACATTAAATACTTGTAAATATTTATTTACAGGAATTCCATGTGAACAATTTACACCTAAAGATTTATTTATTTTTTTTGATAATTCTGAAGATTTGATTCCGCCACACCAAAAAGCAATATCATATGGAATAGTTTCATTTGTTGTATATATTTTTTTATTATCAACATGTTTTACAAATTCATTCATATATATATTAATGTTATTTTTTTTCCAATAATTTAATATATATTTTTGAATATTTTTATTTGATTGAATTATTGGTGCTTTTAAACCATCAATCGCATTAATTTTATATTTTTCATAAATTTTTTTTGATTTTAAATAATCAATTAAATAACCACTTAATTCAACACCAGATAAATTTGTTCCAATAATAGCTATATTTTTAGGTAAATTATTTATAGAAGATTCCTTACTTAATAATTTTTCAATATTTTTTTGAATAGAAATAACATCTTCCTGTGTTTTTATTGAATAACAATATTCGTTTACTCCTGAAATATTAAATGTATTTACTTCAGAACCATGTGAGAGTATTAAATAATCATATTTTATTATTGATAAATTAGATTTATTATCTGAATCCAAATATACTTCACTTTTTTCAAAATCAATAGATGAAATTTTATTTTGAATATAAATTATATTTTTATTTTGTGTAGTGCATAAATTTAATATTGGAAAATTAATATTAATTGGATTAAATATACTATTAATTAACAAAGGTGTATATAAAAAATTACTTGTAGGGGAAATAATAATAATTTCATATGGAAGATATTTTATATTTAAATTTTTTAAAAAAGAAGATGCTCCCCATCCACTTCCAACAACAATAATTTTTTTTCTATTATTTATTATATTAGTCATAATAATATAATAATATATATTTAATTTAATATTTAGTATTAAACTAAAGGATAAACTTGCCAGAATCCTATATTAAATGATTTAGTTATATCAAAATAATTAAATATATCTTCATACATAGAAGCTTGAAGATTTCCATATAAGTGTTTATATAAAATAAAATATACATTTGCTTCATATAATATTGGATTTAAATTATTATCCATTTCCATATCTAAGGCATAAACTTGAAAATGATTTTGATTTGTTATACAATAATTAGTTAAATCATTTTTATTTGATTCAATTATTTTATTTATATTTACTTTTAAATTTTTTAAAAATATATTAAAGTCTAATCCTTTATTGTTTAAATATTGTTTAAATGTTTTATGAGAGTTTGGTCTTTTTGTTTCCATTGTTATTTTATCAACTATACCCCATTTATCATTATCACTATTATCTGAATAACTTGTGATAATATCTGAGAAATTATTACTATCTTTATTAAATTTATTTATTGAATAAGATAAATAAAAATCTTTAAATATTCCACTTGTTAGTTTATTATTTTTCCAGAAATTTACAAGATAAAATCTAAAATTAAATTTATATCCATCAATTAAAAAAGGATTATTTAAATAAGGTTGAACTAAATTATATTCTCGTTTTCCTAAACAAACATTATCTGTACATAAACTAATTGATTGGTTTTTATATTTATCAAATAAACTAATAATATATTCATATGAATTTGTTATTTTAATACCCGTTTTTCCACCTAAAAAAGCATTTTTTAATATAAATTTATTATTTTCTATTTTATTGTTATAATCTTGATAAAATATATTTTTATCATCTGGTATTAAGTATGTTCTAGGCATAACAATAGATGATTCTTGAACACCATATTTTTTTACAAGTTGTTGCCATAATCTTACTTTATTATCAAGAATACCATGATAACATGTAAATTCAAATATATTTTTTTTATTATAATTTATATTTTTATATAAAAAATTTATATAATTATTCATATAATTATAACTATGGCGTTTATATTCATCTCTAAAATCTGGGTATCTCCAAATTTCATAATTTTGATTTAATCTTTTAACATATATGGAATAATGAATAGGATCTTTTCTTCGTGCAGATATATTTATACCATTATAATTAATATAATTTGTAATTTTATTTATTTTTATATCATTATTATTTAATAAAAAAAATACAAATGGATTATTATCTAAAACATCTGTATAGTCATTTATTTTTTTATTATTTTTAATATACCAATCACTAATATTAGAATAATTATATAAATTATTATTTGAATAATTATTAGAATAATTATTTATGATATTAAATATAAATATTATTATACATAAAATAATTATATATATAATTATTTTATTATTCATATATATATTTATAATATAATTATATAAATATTTATAATATAATTATAATATAAGTTTAATATATTATTCCAAAATTATGAAGTTCTTTCATTTTTTCATTCCAATATAAACGGTTTAGGTATCCATGAATAGAATTATTTTTTATAAAATTAGTAAAAGGATCACTTTTATTTGAAAAACATTTATTATACTCTTTAGGTAAACCATAAATTCCTATTTTTTGTTTATATTTTTGATATATATTAACACATGTGCGTCCTAAGTATATTTTTTCTAAATTTTTTTTTATTATTTTTTTTTTATATACAGAAAAATATAAATCAATTATATTTTCTTCTTGTATAATTTTAGATTGTATATCATTTTCAAGAATATATAATCCATATAAAGAATTTATATATATATTGTCAATAAATTTTACAGAGCTTTTTTTATATAAACTCAATATTTGATTATATCTTTTTTCTTGTTTTATTTTATCTTCATTCGCATATAAATAATTAGATTTTGTATAAGATGAATATGATTTATTTATATTTTGTGTATCAAAATCTAAATCTAATTGAAGCCAATCACATATAAATAATATAGAATTTTTTATTTATATTTGTTTTATTAATTTTTATATTTTATATGTTATAATTATAAAAATGAATAATTAAAAAATAGTTTGTGTAAGTGGTTATTTTGATCCAATACATGTTGGACATATAGAATATTTTAAATTATCAAAACAAATTGGAACAAAATTGATGGTTATTGTTAATAATGACCATCAAGCTATATTAAAAAAAGGTAAGTCTTTTATGCCAATGGAAGAACGAATTAAAATTATACAAGAATTAAAATGTGTAGATTTTGTTATACCATCTATCGATCAAGATAGAACGGTATGTGAAACTTTGCGAAAAGTAATACCAAAGCCAGATTATTTTTGTAATGGATGTGATCAAAATAATAATACTATACCAGAAGGACCAATTTGTCAAGAAAGAGGTATTGAATTAAAAGATGGTTTTGGTGATAAAATACAATCATCATCTTGGCTAATTAAAGGAAGTAAATAAATATTTATAAAAAGATAAAAAATAATTTAAATTTATTATTTTTAACAGTAATAAAATAAATCTAAATTACATTATGGAAGAAGAAGAAAAATTAAACGATTATGAGAAAAAAAAAATTTCAAAAAATATAATATCTAAAAATACCAAAGAACAAACTATTGTAATAAAAGCAGAAGTTTGTGATCATAGATTAAAATTATTAATTTTAAATATTTTAATTATAATTGCTTGCTCATTAATTATATATAAATTATTTATAGAACCTTATTTTTATCAATCTAAAAGAAAAAATATATCCAAATTTTATCATGTTTTAATTAAATATCATAAAAAATATACAAGTATACAAAATATATTTTTATTTATTATTTTTTGTTTTATTATTTTTATATTTTTAACATTTAATGTAATTGAATTACAAAATATAGGAATTATTTTATTAATTACATTTTTTACAGCAATTGCTCAAGAAGGAGAAGAATTTTTGTTAGGAGCATTATTATCTGGAATATCTGCTTATATATTTATTCGCGTAAAAACATATTTTAGTTCAAAGAATCATAATTTTGATAAATGTGGAATAAATCATTTTAAATATATCAAATATAAATGGAATAAATTATTACATGAATAAATTATTTTATGTGTATATAAATATATAAATGTTGCTTGTAGTTGGTGGTGGAGGAAATGGTCAAAGTTATTTTATGGATTTTTTAATGAAAAATAATATTTTAATTAATGAATTTCGTGATAGAGATGGTTTAAAACATGTACATAGCTTAAATCATATGAATAAAGTATTACAAAAACCACATAATAATAAAAAAGTTATAAAAAAAATTATATTTTTATATAATCATCCTTATAGTGCTGTTATGTCTCATTTTAGAAGAAATTGGCAATTTGCTCAAATGAAAAAATTAGGTAATCCTTGTCAATTTAAAAATCGTTCAGAAGCAACATTTGAAAATTTTTCCAATCTTGTATTAAAAAATAATAAAGATTTATTTGGATTAGAATATCAATTTAATAATTGGATTCAAGCAGAAACAAATATTCCTATTTTATTCTTAGATTTTAATGAAATAAATAATAAAAAAGAAATATTAAATACATTTTTAAAAAAAAAATTAGATTATAGTTCTTTTATAGTTAAGGAACGAAATTCTAAAAATAATGAGAAAGACCCTTTATATTCTATTTATGAAAATTTATATCAATCAATGAAAAATAAAATTAATAATTCTACGCGTAAAAATATTGTTAAATAAAAATAATTATTATTTTAGTTATATAATTATTATTTTAGTTATATAATTATTATTTTAGTTATATAATTATATTTTAGTTATATAATTATATTTTAGTTATATAATTATATTTTAGTTATATAATTATTATTTTAGTTAATTATAATTATTATTTTAGTTATATAATTATATTTTAGTTAATTATAATTATATTTTAGTTAATTATAATTTAATAAAATTAGAGAACAGGATAACTTGCTTGTAAAAGAACTCCACATTGTCCATCTCCATTATTATATTGAGAACCACGTCCAATATAAATATATCCATTATCACCCCATGTAGTTCCCCAAGAATTTTTAATTAAATAAAAATCACCATTAGTATTACTACCATAACCAACAACTAATACACCATGGTCTAAATTTGTACCACAACTTCCAGAAAATACACCAGATTTATATAATTGAAATTCTTTTTGGTCAGCTTCAATTGCTACAGAAACTGGTTGCTTTGATATTGCTTCCATCATACTATTATCTGAACTTTTTGGAACATCTATGTGACTTTTGATAATACTATTATCGACTAATTCACAAGATGTTTGACAAGTACCAGCTGTTTGTGTAGTTCCAGATACATATGGATATTCTTCTTCAGTGCATAAACCGCCATTTTTACCAATCCAATTAAAAGCATTATCCATTAAACCACCATTACATCCATGATCTTTACCACCATTTTTAAAATTATCACAGTCAACTAATTGTTGCTCAGAAAATGAAGGTAATTTTCCATATTTAATATAATAAGCTCCTTCTAAAGCTCCAGTAGTTGAAAAACTCCAACAAGAACCACATTGACCTTGATTTTTAACAGGTGTAACACCACCTTTTTCTACCCAATTTACAGATGTAGGTAATGATTCTATATTTTTTAATGTTTCAGTTCGTAAATTATTTATACGAGGAACATATCCATTAAATCCTAAATATGATCTAAAATCTTCAATATTCATTCCAGAAAATTGATTATGTCCTAATATATAAGTTAAATTGCGAGAATTGTGTAAATCAATAAATTTATCATTATCGACCCATTTAGAGAATAATTCATTATAATGAACATCATTATAAATTTTTATTGAAAATTGTTCTTTCCATTCATTGAAACGTTCAATAAATGTTGAACTAGAAACAGTTGTTGCTAGTGAAAAAAATAAGAGGCAAAATTTTGATAACTGCATTGTATATATTATATTTACATTTATTTTTTTAAATTAAAAAATAAATTAAAATTAAAATTTTAAAATATATTTTTAATGGTTTTAATTGTAAAAGGTTTAAAAAATATAAATAATATATAAAATATATTATGTCTAGGATAGATGTTTTTTTTACATCATGGATAGTTATATGGGTAATTTTATATTATTTTAAATTATTTCCTTATAATCCTAAAATAATATTAGCATGTGCCATAATTGTTTCATTAACTATATTAGTAACAATGATATATAATAATGTAAATATTAAAAATATTGTATCATTTATAATTATATTTATATTAACTAAATTATTTCCTTATTATATTGTTGAAAATAAAGAAATTAGTTATTATGATATATATTTTTCTTGTATAATATTTTTTATTTATTTAATTTATTTAAAAATATTATTTGGAAATACATGTGATATTATTCATAAAGTTTATATTAAAAATATTTGCTATGGTGAAAAACAACCAATTCCATTAAAATTATTTTATAAAATAAAAGAATATTTCATAAATTAAAATCGTACGCGTTTCTTATTTTTAATAATAAAATATAATACCAAAATTATTAATATAATTAATAAAAATATAACTAAATAAATTGGATTTATTTTCTTTTTCTTTTTCTTTTTCTTTAATATTAATAAATCGCTATTTTCTAATTTGTCATCTTTGTTAACATCATATTTATTATTATCAATATTATTAGAAAGTTCATTGTTATTTTGTTTAATATCTTTTAATTCTACTACTTTTGGTTTTTCTTGACTTTGCTCATAATTATCATTAATATTATCTTCATATATATCATCATATATATAAATATCTTTATTATCATAAAATCCAGCAATATTGGGTATAGTTCTTATATTAATATAATCAAATGGTACATAATTATTATAATATTGAGGATAGTAGTCTGGATTTCTTCTAGATGGATAATAATTATTATTTCTATTATATGCAGGTTTTTGTGGATAGTGTATTACTTGATTATTATGTGGTTTTTTTTGAAACTGACTTAATTGTTGATTACGAACTGTTTGTTGGTAACCAATAGTATTTTGTCCATCTCGTCTTCCACCATCTGCTATAACACTAACTGGTTGTTTTTGTATTCTTTGTATAGGTATATTTTGTTTTATAATACTACTTTCACTACCTGTATTTATATTATTTTGTATTGAACCATCAAAATTTTCTATATAATTTTCAAATCCTTCTACTACAGAAGGTGGAACATAATCTCCAGGGATTTGTTTATTATAAAATTTATTTTTTTCAGGAATTACATTATTATACCTACTTATATTATTTCCGTATTGAAATCCTGACATTGGTAAGTTTTGTTCAATATATAATGAAGGTGATGGTGTAGTTGGAGTTTCATATACTTCATAATTATCATTATTATCATTTATTGTATTTCCAACTGTTGTGTTAAATTGATAATTACTAATTTTTTTTTCATTTCCACCTCGAATTGGATTAGAATATTGATTATAAATTGGAACATCATAATATCCAGGATTTACTACAGGAGAAGAATTTCCTAAATTATACATATAATATTAAATAACATTTAAAATTTTATTTTATAAAAAAATTAAAGTAAAATATAATTAAAGTAAAATATAATTTATTATTATGCCCAACTTTTTAATGACTGAGTATATGGATTTTCCTGAAATGCTTTTATCATTTCAGGATTTATGCGGTCAGCCAATGGTTCATTAGGTGCAATATCTTTACGTGTAGTTATATTAACCTCTGTAATTTGTGGAATAGAATTATAAACTTTATCACTTTGTACTCCACGTTCTACTAAATATTCATTTTGTATTTCATTTAATTTATGGGTAGTAGCATGAATATCATTTCCACCAATAATTTTATTATATCCACTTGCACCAGGTGTAAATCCTTTATCTGTCATACCACGAATAGCTTTAATTTCAGCATTATATATATCTTCATATGACATTGGAGCATCACTTATTCCTCCAGCATTTCCAACATTTCCAGTATATTCAATATTACTTGTTTCTTCTTTTAATGTATGTTTAGCTTCTACTTCAGTAACATCATAAGCCCCCAAATCTGGTCCATCACTTGTTCCAACATAACTAACACTAGTACTTTGACGTTGTGTACCTGGAACTTGAATATCTGTTACAGAGTGACCGTCATTTCTAACTTCTGTTGCTACACCAAGAGCATCTTTTAATAATGTTGTTTGTTTTACAGTTTTTTTAGCAATACCTTTATTACGAATATATGATTTATTAGCATTAGTGCTTGTATTACCTAAATGATTATTATCAATATTAGTTTCTTTAATTGTAGTACGTGCAATATCATTCGGGTCATATACAACATTACCTTTTGTATTTACTCCTACGTTCGATTGATAATTATTATCAATATTAGTTTCTTTAATTGTAGTACGTGCAATATCATTCGGGTCATATACAACATTACCTTTTGAACTAACACCTATATTTGAACGATAGTTATTATCAATATTAGTTTCTTTAATTGTTGTACGTGCAATATCATTCGGGTCATATACAACATTACCTTTTGAACTAACACCTACAT
>JGI10211J14876_10000405_pt1 | contig 18442 bp, 32 predicted proteins | sample Etolagsediment_FD_14876 | JGI IMG/M metagenome (IMG submission 14876)
TATGGCAACAATAATTATAATTTAAAAAAAATAAAAATGAAAAAAGAAACAATGTTTATGATAGGTGCAGGAGTTCTCGGATTTGTCGCTGTGCGTTATTTTTTGAAAAATAAAAATAAAGGAGAACAATCATCAAACTACATCGGAACATCAACAGGTTCTCAATGTAGAATCAATATAGGTGGTAAAATTCACACATTTAATTGTGGGGAAACAGTTGGAGCAGGTTCACTATGGGAAGGTTATAGTGCTAATTGTACAGGAACAGGAAGTTTCGGATGTACCGTTTCAAATGGAATGACTACCTATAATGGAACAAAAGTAAGACAAAGAGTAGCGAGAAAAACTTATTCTTCTGCTTGTGGATGCGGAGCATAATAAATAATGGGTGTATCTATCAACATAGAAAAAGCTGTTGAGGAATATAAAAAAAAAGGTGGAAAAACTGATTTTGAAGATTCGTTAAAACAGGTATTAAAATTTGCTAAATCAGACAGCAGGATAAATTCCGTATCTGATTTAGCTTATTTATTAGCAACAGCAAAAGTTGAATCAGATTATTCGCTTCAAAGGTGGGAATCTGATTTTCTATGTGGTAAACAGGGTGTTCCATATAAAGACAAGCCCTGTCAAAAAGCATTAAATTATTATCGTTCAAGTGATGAAAAAAAGAACTATTATGAACTCGGAGTTGATAGAAATGGACTTCCTTATTTTGGTCGTGGATTAATACAATTAACAGGTAAGTCCAATTATCAAAAATATGGCGATAAAATTGGTGTTGATTTAGTAAATGATGGCGATAAAGCATTAGAACCTAAAAACAGCTATAATATTGCTGTTGAATATATGATTAATAAAAGAGGTGGTCAATATTCAAAAAATGGTCAAAACAGAAGCACTTTCGACTTGGCAAATGATGGCGATTTGACATTGGCAAGAAGGAGTGTAAATGGTGGAACAAAAGGTATTCAAGAAGTTAATAATTACTACGATATTTGGAAATCTATTATTAATAATAATTTAATTAAAATAGTTGAATCATCAAAAAATGGAAAAGTATTTAAGGCACTTGGATATGGAATTATTGTTATTAGTATAGTAGGCTTCGCTTATGGTTTATATTATTTTTCACGAAAGAAATGACAGAAAAAGAAAAAATATGGTTAGCATCTTTAAGTGTAGCAACTATTGGTTTGGCAACACTTATTGTTCTGTATCGTAGAGAAATAAAATCAGGTGTAATGTCAAGTTTAAGTTCTTTTAAAAAATCAATTCTTAATATTGCCAATAAAGAGTGGAATGAATGGAATCCTAATGGTCAACAAATTAAAGAAGGAGATTCTCGGACAATGGATAAATTAAGAAGCTATTGGAGAGAAGGTGCTAATCTTAATTGGTCAGACGAAAAAATGATTGATGAAGCGTGGAGTAGTGCATTTATTTCTTGGATTATGAATAAAGGTGGAGCAGGTAATGAATTTCCGAGAACAGCAAGTCATTCAGTATATATTCGTTCTTCTGTAAAAAATAGAAAAGAAAATAATAAAAATCCGTTTAAAGCATATAAAGTAGATGAACCTGAAGCTAAAGTAAAATTAGGCGACCTTGTTTGTTATCCAAGACAAAGTGGCGTTAATTACGATACAACAGGAAGCTATAAAAGTCATTGTGATATAATTACTGAAATAAGAGAAACAGAAGCGGTTTCGATTGGTGGAAATGTGTCTAATTCAGTTACTAAAACAATAGTTCCTATAACCAAAGATGGGTATATAGATAAAAGTCGTGATAAAAAGGGGTATGGCGGTTATTTTGTCGTTATTAAGAATAAAAAATAATGAGTGCTAAAATAGTTAATAGAAAAAAATCATATACTGCATTAATAACCATTGGAGTTATTGGTGGAATTTCAGTAGTTGCTTTTTTATTAGCTAAAAAGCATAAAATAAAAATTAACTCAATTAATGAAAACAAAGAAGGCGATAACATTATTTCAAAAACGTACATAATTTCAGTTGGTTTACGATATGTTGAAATAAATTCTAAACCAAATGAAAGAGATACTTTTGTATTGAATGAACCTATATTCATTTATACATTTAATACGATTGAGGAAAAAGATAAAAATGGTATTCCGAAAGTTGAGGTAACAATTAAAAATAGATTTACAAAAAAAGAAGAAAAGATAATATTAGAAGATGCCTTACCAAATTAAAGACTATACAAAGCAACAAGCGAAAAAATATGGTTTATCAGTAAAGCCAAGCAAAATTCGTGGTAAAAAAATTGATGTTTTTAAAAAAGGTGTAAAAGTAGCTTCGGTAGGTGCGATAGGTTATGGAGATTATCCAACCTATATGCAATTAGAAAAGAAAGGTAAAAAGCCTAAAGGATATGCTAATAATAGGCGTAGGCTATATAAAATTAGGCACAATAAAGATAGAAACAAAAGGGGTACAAATAGTTGGTATGCCGATAAATTATTATGGTGATGGAAATAACAGGAAAAGTAACAAAGGGTGGTGAAGCTGAAGCATTTGTAAAAATATTCCCAAGCACTTTAGAAGGTAAACCTTTATCTTCAACGGTAGGAACAACTACTGATTTTGATGGTAAATTCAAGATTAATATACCTTCGGAATTAAATGCAAAATATATTACTGCAAGAGATTTAGAAGGAAGTAGTGTTCAAAAATTAAATCCATCTGTAAAAAATTATGATATTCCTTTGGATTTTGCTCAAAGTCAAGTATTAGATGAAGTTGTTATTATAGCTAAATCTAAAGCAACGGAATGTAAAGAAAAGGGGGGAATTTATAATGAAGCTACAAAAACCTGTACAATACCTAAAAGCAAACCTAAAGTATCTACAAAAGCCAAAAAAGTAAATTGGACAAAAACAATTTTAATAGGCGGTATTATATTAGTAGTTCTTGGTACAGCAGGATATTTTATTATCAAAAAAGTAAGAAATAAGTAATGACTAAACGTGGAAAAATAATAAATAATCCATCAGAAATTAATTGTCATAATTGTAATTGGAAATGGAAAGTAAAGGATGGTGGCGATGATTTATTCATTTGCCATAAATGTTACTCGGATAATTCAATGTTTTATACTTTTAGCGGTGTAGAAGGAAATAAAGTATCAAATACAAGTTTGAATCTTAATAATATTCCTTATAAAGTAGGAACAATTAAATTAACTTGGATTGACCCTGACAACTATAAGATTTTGAGTGGTCGAATGTTTAATTCAATAGAAGAAGCATTACAAAATATACCTAAATCAAAAGGCAATAATTGGTTACTATTCAAATTAATTAGTACAGATGGTAATGAATATAATTGGGAGTTGTTACCTTATGGTAAGCATAAAGGATATGAGCGTGGGATGAAATTTAGAGATAATAAATTACTTTATTTTGGTGCTATTTCTTTAATGTTTTTAGGTGCATATTTTCTAATTATTAAAGTAAATAAAAAAATCAATTAAGATATTTTATAATGAAAAAAATAATTATCGTAATTTTAGCTTTTAGTTTAGTTTCTTGCGGAAGTAAGAAACAAAAAAAATGTGATGCTTATGGAAGCAATAAATTTGTTAAATCGGAAAAAAATAAATAAAAATGAAATTGGATAGAAAAACTTTAATGATTATTGGTGGTGTGTTACTTGCAGTAGGTGTAGGTGTATATTTTTGGAGAAAAAGAAAATCTGAAGGAGATAGTGTTGATGGAAAATCACTTGATGTAGAGGATGTAGAAGAAACAGGAAATAATATTCCTGAAAGTGATACGACCAAAACAACAGATAAAAAGGATGCTGATATTAAAATCGCAGAAGATATTAGATATAACACGCCTATCAATCCGTTATTATCAAAAATAAAAAATAAAAAAGTTGCAAGTTATTTGAGCAAGTTACTTTCTGAAAAAGATATTATACGATTGAGAGGTTGGTTGGATTTAATTAACAAAGATAAAGCAAAAGACCCTTCTAAATGGGGTGATTCAAATGGTTTGAAGGGAGAAGTTTCAATTATTGGACACGCTTTATATCAAATGAATGAGCAAAATAAGAAAAATAAAACTCCGTTTATTCAATCTCGTAATTTATGGTCTGCAAAAATACTAACAGACTTACAAGATGCTCAATAAATAATTTAATCAGGAATTAAATGGAAAAGAAAGATTGGATAATACTCGGTGGTCTTGCAGGAATAGGATTTCTTTATTGGAAATTAGTTTCGGGGAAAAAGATAAATGATAAAAAAAGTTCTTTTAATGGAAGTGCTTTTGGTCAAAGAGTAATGTTTACTCTTTCAAATACTACAAATGAAACACAGGTTGTTCCTTTGTTTAATTCATATTCAAATATTCAAAATCCTAAAGTAAACATAACCCCTTCAATTTCTGAATTTAATAGAACATTATTAAATGAACCGAAGAAAGTAACGATGATTGAAGTTCGTGCTTCAGGTAATCAGAAACAAGCAGAACAGCCTATTTCTGTTCAATGTAAAGATGCTTCAGGAGAGTTTAAAGGAACGAATCTATACCCTTTTGTTAGTCCTTTTCAGAAAGCGTTAGATATGACTTCAGTTCAACCTAATAATTTAATATTGAGTGGTCAATGTTATATGAATTATACTCTTTTCCCTTCACAAACTGTTGTGATAATAGTTCACTATGAAAAACAAACAAAAGAGCAAGGTGCTGAATCAATTATTCAAGAAGATAAACCTGTAAAAAAGGTTGACAAGCAAGATAATATATTAACGACTTCAACTCCGATAAATAACAATTTGGTTAAAAAAGAAAGCAAATTAAAACCATACATAATTGGTGGTGGTGCTGTCGCTTTAATATACGCATTAACACGGAAATAATGGAAAAGGAAGAAGATATTAAAAGAAAAAAAAGAAACTTTATAATTGTTGTGGCTGTTACTGTTGTAAGTTTAACAATATTGAAAGCATACTCAAATTATAAAATTGAGCAAATAAATAAAAATTTAAGATTAAGAAGATGAATAAAAAATGGTGGATTATTGGTGGTTTAATTGTCGTAGGGGCAGGTATTGGTGCTTATTTCTTGTTTAGAAAACCTAAAGATGAAAATAAAGATGAAGAAAAAGATTCTTCAGGTGGTTCAACTTCTTCAGGTGGTTCAACTTCTTCAGGTCGACCAAATACAAGTTCGTCTATAAAATGTGAAGGAAATTTTCCAAGCACACCTTTTTCTTCAAATACTGAAGGAAATGCGTTTAGATTATGGGTGAACGCTAATTTCCCTGCATACGCTAAAGAAATAGATTTATCGAAAACAGGAGAGTTTAACAACTGCTTTATTAAAAAAGCATACGATAAATATGGAAAAGCATATTCTTTTGCTCTTGTTCCAACTTATGTGGGTGCAGGTGCTAAATTGAGTTCTGATAAAGCATTTTATACACTCGATTTAGCTTCTAAAAGTGTTTATGTACGATTTTTTAATAATGGAAGATATTTTATAAATAAATCTTCTGATAAAAAAGAGGTTCAAAGAGGTTCATACAAACTTGGTGGTAGAATTATGAAATCAGATTCAGGAAAATCAGCATCAAGTAGTAGTGTATTTACAAATTTGAATACTTTACTTTCATAAATTAATATGGGGGATGAATTTAATATAAGTCAAAAGCTGTTTTCTTGGTTGATTTCAGTAGCTTTTTTGGTATCGCTTTACTTTCTTATTTCAGTTTATAATCAAAAAATGGAGTTAGAAAAATATCGAGATAATTCTATTGAACAAATAAAAAGGGAAAAAGAAAAATTGATAAAAGCAAACTTTGATTTTATAGATTCTTTAAAGGGTAATATTAAACAATACGAAATCATAATCGAAAAGTCAAATGCTACCATAGATAGTCTTTTACAAGAAAAAGCAAAGGTAAAGATTATCTATATTCAAAAAATTAAGGGAATTGAAGGATTAAATGCTAATGCACTTGCTAACTATTGGAAAGATGAATTATATAATTAGCCTTTTTATTATAACAATATCTTGTTCAATTTATGGACAAGAATATCCTAAAACATCAGTTATTGATAAAGATACTGTTTTGATTTTTTCACAGGAACAAGCAAAAAAAATTGCTCAATGGAATGAAGAAAGGAAATTTTGTATTGAAAATGAAGAATTATTAGAACTTTTAATTCAAGAAAAAGATACAATCATAAAACATTTGTCAAAACAAGTAGAAGATTTTACAATCGTTGAGCATAGGTATAACGATATAATCAAAGAAAAAGATGATTTGCAAGAAATATGTGAACAAGAAAAGAAAATAATTCATAAAGAAGTCAAAAGACAAAAGCGACATAAATGGATAGCTATTTTTAGTGGGATTGCTTTAGGAGTGATTGCCATAGTTGTATAGCCTGTTTCCTTGCTCGTTGGAAGCAGGTTTGTTTGAAAGCCCTGAACCCCATCAGGGCTTTCTTTATATATTATCTAACGTAGAATATATGTTTTGTTGAAGTTCTTTAATAGATGATACAACATCATTTAAGTATTCAATCTCATTTTTTAATTGAATAAAAATATCTCTATCAGACGTTTCTTTTTTAAGCATTTCAGTCCTTACAATCCTTGAATTTATTTCAGAAATCTTGTTCTTTAGTGATGAATTTATTACACAAATCATATCATAGCTTATTCCTGAAATCATAAATGTTTTACTATCATCAATACTTTTAAAAACATTCATAGTTTCAGGTTTTGAATATCTAAAATATCTTTTATCTTTTGAATTAGATTTAGAGAAATAGTATTTACCTTACCCTTCTCTATTTTACAAATCCATTCGTGAGAAACTCCTACTTTTATGGCGAGTTCCTTTTGCGTTAATTTCCTTATTAATCTTTCTGATTTAACAGCTTTTCCAAAATTGATAAGAAAATCTTTTGGCGAATTACTGACGTTTTGAGTTATCATCATAATTATAATTTTTTAATTTTTTATTTAGTTCTTTTTCCAAATCAAAATTATCATCAACACACTTCTTTATGTAGTTGTAGACAGCAATTCTCATTGCACCGATTTTGATTTGATTTTCAAATGTAGGATTACTACTTTGTTCAAGTTGCTCAAATGCTCTATTCAAATCAAGTTTCTGAATAGTTCTTCCCTGCATTGTCAATTCTTGATTTCTTTTTATTAAATTTTGTCTAAATTGAATTTGACTTTCCTTCATCAATTTATTTTTTTGTTCAAGAGATAAATCAATTAATTTCATTCGTTCAAGGAATTTATAGCCAACATTTCCAAAGTCATAATAACTATATACATCATTATCTCTTAATCTTTTGAACTCTTTTATTAATGTTTCCGAAACAGCTTTATCCAATTCTTTTGCTGACATTTTAATTTCTGAATAATCAGGCTTGGGAAGATACTTCTCTACAACTTTATTTACAGGTGGCAAAAGTTCATATCTAAAATCTTTCAACCATTTATAAAAAGTAGATGGATTCAAGCCAAAGAAATCGCCCATTTCACCACGAACACCATAATAAAATGCTAATTTAATTTCTTCGAGAGTGTATCTCGTAAAATCCCGAATAATATCTTCAGTAACACGCTGTTTTAAATAATTCTGTTCATCGACAGGAATAGTTACTCCTTTATCCATAATTGTAATGTTGACAAAAGTATGAATTTGTTTAACCACAACATTCATATCTTGTATTTCACATATTTTAGGGAAATTTTTACCTGATAAATATAATTCTCTTTCCTTATTGCTTATTGATAGGTTTTTAGGTATAACTAATTTGCCATCTTGTTTAAGAATTAAATTATTTTCACGTTTAATTATATCCGACATAATCTATTATTTTATTGATTATACACTTTGTTCCAATCTACACCTTCAAGACTTTCACTACTCTTTTTAATGTTGTCTAATTTACTTGGCTTGGCGGTAATATTATTTCTTTCAAACCAATTAATAATCCAATTATTAACAGCCCCCTTCCAATTCTTCATTGGGTTCTTTCCTACCTTCCAACCATTTGATTCAAACCAATTCCAAAAACGACCACTCTCTACTTCAGCAGGGGCAAAGTCTTTTTCTTTCATAAACTGTAATATTTCTTCTTGTGTAGGTTTTTCAAAGGTTTTTGTGGCTCTTGTTCTTTTAGGTTTTTCTTCTTCTTTTTTGACAAATTCAGCAACTTTTTCTAAAGGTTGTAAAGGCAGAATAATTTCTATCTCTTTACATCCTTTGAATTTATTATCATCTTCTAAATTGTCTTTAAGAATCATAATTATCTGTTTATGAGCATTATTTTTCCAATTTAAAGGAGTTAATTTTTGGTGTTTCAGAAAATTCTTCAACCAAATTTTTGTACCATCATTTGACCTTATATATGCTTTTCCTATTTCTTTTATTGCATTTTTAAGTTCTTCGTCTTGAAATCCTAATAAGAACAGCATAAACTTCTTATTTACTTCATAAAAACCTGCATTATCACAATTCTCGTAGAGAAATATAAAAAGCAATTTTGCATTAGCAGAAAGGTCAGAGAACCACGAATCAGTCCACTTATCCGAGTTTGTAAATCTATAACTCATATTAATTCTATTTTTATTTTATAAATTGCTTCGATTAACTTTTTCTTTATTTTAAAAACATCAGTAGTAATCCACTTATTTGTTTTTTTATCAAGTGCTTTAATATCTATGTAACGGATGATTCCATCAGGATAAAAAACTTTAAAATCAAGGATATAGAAAGCGATATGCACCCCATTTATTTCAATAGGCATTTTTACTTGATGTTCAAATTTGATAATCTCTTTTGCACGTTCAAGTATTTTTAATTTAGAATAGTAGTTAGCTTCCTTTTCAGAATCAAATATTATATCGTCAACTTTCTTCTTGCTATTTCGATATTTATTATAACTACCTTTTTTCACCCAATTTCCATTTTTGAGTACATATCCCTGTTCTTGTAAATCCTTAATATTCATTTAAAAAAGAGTTCTGTTTTCTTCGTGTTCATCATCCGTAGGCTCTGTAAAAACTGCCTTTTCCACTTCACTATGTTTTTCTTCCTGTTGAACTTGTACATTCTCTAAATTACTTTCAGAATATTCATCATTCATTTCTTCAAAACCATCAAAAGCATTAGATAATGAATTGACTTTATTTTGAGTAAATTCAGTAATTACAGGAGTGGCTGTTTCATCAGGATTTGTTAATAAATCTACCTTTACAGATGCTCCACCTTCAAATTTGCTATCATATTCGATTGCCTTACTTATTTCAATTACACTTGCTTTTGGAATAAGTTTTGAAAGTTTTTTAATAGCTGATTTAATTTCCATATAATGATGAATGTCCGTACCATTATTGCGTGGCGAAAATTTAGAATCTTTTGCTTGTGATAATTGTTCTAATTTATCCAATTCACTTTTTTCAATCACGGTGAAAATAGGCTCGGCTTCTTTTAATTTACACACAGCATATACACATTGTAACGAACCTCTATCATTTCCACGAAAAGGCTTATGATTCAAAAAAGGATTTAATCCAAAACCATAATCAAATTCATCTTTTTCAAAAACTGCTTCAGCATAAATTGATTGTACTCTTGGATTCCGATACATCATTTCAACAAGACCTTTATATCCTATCTGAAATCTTGCTTCACCTTTATATGGGAGTATAAATGCGTGTCCTTCAGGTGTATTAGGTCGTAAACCACATTCAGCAGAAAGCAAAATAGCACCAAATAAACTCTTTGGGTCGCATTGTAATAGTTTTGGATTCTTTTTGACAGCATTTACGCAAGTAACATAAAATTCTTCAACAGATATACCATATTTAGACTGAAGTAATTGAGCAATACTTCTTTCATAATTTTTCAAAACACTTGAAAAACCGTTGATTGTACTTAAATCGTTTTTTGACATTTTTTTCGTTTTAAAAAGGGGTAACTTAAATATTAAGCTACCCCTAATAGTTTATTTTAAACAGTTCATTTGAGTATTTAACAGCGTAGGATTAATTACTGAATAATCTTCATAGCCATTAGACCAATACATTCTTACTTTTTCAATTTGCTTGATTGATAATTCTTCAAGTTGTTCTTTGTTCAAAATACAATATGAAGAATATGTTGTGTAATCACCATCATAATTTGTATCTCCAATATCATAATTCGAGTAGTTAATTATTAAGGTGCTTCCATCAGTAAATTTGAAAATTAATTTAGCTTCCTTCTGAATTGAACCAAAATATTTATAAGCACTTTTGGTATCAATTCTCCAATAAGTATAAAGAACGAATAAATCGTTTATTTTTGCACCATATACAGAACATTCAACGTATTGATTCTTTTTACTCTTATAATACTTCAGAAGTGTTGAATCGGTGTGCGAAATTAACATTTCACTTTCCAAAACTAACTTACTTGTACCTGTAAATTCATCTACTTCGTTTTTAGAATATTTACAATCTACCTTTGTTGAATCTTGTCCATATACATTTGCCGACAAGATTGATAACGCAATAATTAAAATTTGTTTTTTCATTTTACTTTATTTTAAATTAAACATTTGGGTTTTTTGATTTGATAAATTTGTTATAGAAATTTTGGTTGGAAATTCTTCATCTTTTTGTAGATTAAAAATGATAGAAAAAGATTTATTTGTCAGCATTACTTCACTTTCAAAACCCCTTAATACTTTAGGCGTGTCAAAAACATTTTCCATCGCTTCTTTTATCTCTGTACATTCTAACCCTTCTTTTATCTCTGTAAATTCAGAACAATCTCCATCATTACTAAAGTCAAATTCTAAAGTTGTTTCAGGATTTTCAGGATTATATTTCATTCCATCGTGAAAGACAACAGGTTGTTCTTTTTCTTCAGTAATCGGGATAATACTTTCCTCAAAAACCACATTTTCATCTTCAACCAATACTTGCTGTATTTCATCAGGTAATGATTTTTTAATCATCATACAGGTCGTTTTTAAATTAGTTACAATAAAACCTGCTTCATCAGAACGCTCACCAAAATCTTTTGGATTTATTGAATTAAGATAGTTTTCTATTTCAGAAACTTGGCTTTTAGTTTCGCATAAATTAATTCTTTGAAGCGTTGAATTTAATTGCATTAATCTTTGATTCAATTCTTCTTTGAATTTTTCTTCTTTTTCTTTTTCTAATCTTTCTTGCTCCTTAATCCTTTGTTGATTTTCTTCATAAGGCAACATTTTCTTTTTAAGAACCGCTTCTGCATCTTTAAGTGGCTCATAAATAGATTTAGCAAAATCATCTAACTTTTTCCCTGCATCAATAATTGGTGCTTTTAATTCCTTTCTTTTTTTCTCTATTGCTATATGCGTATTTTTAATTATTCTTTTCAAGTTGATTGCATCTTCATAAGATTCAACATCATCAATCTCGATTTGAATTAAATCGGCTCTTTCTAAAAGACCACTCATATTTTCGTGAATGGATAATAAAGAAGCCCTACTATTTTCTTCTATTGTTTGAATTGCTGTTTTCATAAATTAAATTATTATTATTCAGGTTTAACACTTAAAATTGGTGGTATGTCTGTCTTAAAAGCACACCATTGATTGTAGTCGCAAGAACGACACATATTATATTCAGGAATTGGCTCAAATCCTTTTTCTAAAGTTCTCTCTAAATAGTTTTTTGCTTTGTTTAAGAATATTTCGTGTTGAATTAAATCATCAGTTGAAATATCAACGTAAATTATTTTGCAAGTACCTACATTTTTAGAATCGAAAACAAAAAAGAAAAATGGTGGATTAAATCCGTATTCTTTCCAAAAAAGAAATTTGTAATGAATTGCTTGAAGCATAGTTCCTTCTTTTTTTGGAAGGTAATCCAAATGCCAACCAAATTCACTCCATTTATCTTCAAGAAGTCCTGAATACTTTAAATCAATCACTACAATATTTTCGGTATTGTTTGGGTCGTGATAAATGTCTTTGCTTTTAAAAACATCATCCCAACGTGCTTTTATATCTAAAGTACCAACCCATTGTTCTTCAGCTATAACCTTTTCACCTGCTGAAAGCAATTTAATTCCATATTTCTGAATCACTTCCTTGAAATAAATTGCTTGTTGCTGTGCTACTTTAAAATCGGCTGATAATTCACCTTTTTTTGTAGTTTCAGGCTTTATTGCTTCAGTTTCTCCTTTTGCCAATGCTCCTGTACATAAATATTCAAAATAGTGTCCTAAATTGTTTGATTTTGTTCCTTTTCCAAATTGTTGTAATATCCATTTGTTTTGAAACAATAATCCACAAAGTTGTTTTTTTTGATACTTTACAAGGTCTTTAACCATTGACTGATTTATCAATAGCTTACTCATAGTTCTTCAGTTGAAAATGTTTCTAACCAATCTTCAAAATCATTTATTTCAAAATCTTCTTCTTCAAAAAGATTCCAAAATCCCTTTATCATAAATTCACAATTAGCCAAATTATTTTGGTCGTAATAAACTTGTGCTTTACCAATAAAAATAGATAAATCACGAATAAGATAGGTTGTGTCCATATCTATTCCAATAGTTAAATTATCACCGAAACAATCAACGGAATTTCTTGTCCACTTACACTCAACTATATATTTTATAGCGAGATTCATTTTTTCTAATTCATTCATAATAAATAAAAAAAATGGGGGTGAAATTAATCACCCCCTGATTAATAATAAATTAATTAAGGCTCATTTTAGAAGTCTTTACTTTCAAGTCTGACTTATCGAAAGTTTTTATATCATCTAAAATAGATACTGACTGATGCTCGATTTCATACCTTTCTTCAGGTGTAGCATCGTGTTGTGCATAATATGTTAATGCCTGTGTAACTCCAAAAGCATTTGTATCTCCACCTTGAATAAAATAATTCAAAATGTTCTTTTCTTTTTCTTCAGGAATATTCAAAGATTTAGTAACATTTTTCACGCAATCCAATGGGTTTTCAAGTTGTTGATTACCCTTTTCAATAAGTTCGTGAATTTTTGCTCCTAAATAATCTTTTGAAGCATACGTTTTAATTGCATCTTTCACTTGTGAAATAACAAGTTCATAATTCTTCTGCCTTGTATCTTCAGACCAATCTATCGTAGAAAATTCATCCATTTTAACTCCCAAATGTGTTTTTTCAAAGGCATCATTTTTGAAAATCATCCCATTACGACAAGCTAAAACTACTGCTCTTGGAGAAATAGAAAATTTGCCATAACCTGTTTCAGAATTGGAAATAACGAAACCTGTAATTATTCCATTATTTTGATTTCCACCTTTAGGCACTCGATAGTTTTTCAATATTTCAGGTGCTTGTATCTCAATGTCAGGAAGTGTAAAACGCATAAAGAATTTTCGGTCAGTAATATCACCACTTTCAATTTGTACGTTTAAGCCACTATCTCGAATAGCTTCAAGCGTTGCTAACATTACATCGTAATTATCAATTACATTATATCTATCAGACAAAATTGCTCTTGCGATACCTTCTGTTTTTTCGTTGTCAACAAAAGTTCTCAAAAGATAATTTTTGTTAGCTTTAGATAACCAATGATTCACATTGTAATCTAAAACGTGAATATGTTCATCCGTTCTCATTTTATCATAATATCTTTTAGGAATATCCAAACGAGAAGAAATTTGAGAATGTAGCGTATCTAATGACTGCAAACTAATTGTTTGTTTATCATAAACGCTATCATCGACAGCAATTCCTGTGTCCATAAGTAATTGTGTCAAAGAATCTAAATTGTCTTTGTTAATTACCTTTAAGTTGCCTTCAACCATTTCGATAAAACGACTTGGGATTACAAAATCATACTTCTGAAGATTTTGTTCTTGTAGAGCATTAACAATCTCTGTTATGCTCAAATTTTTAAGATTTAATTTTTCCATTGTGATAAAAAATTGAATTAATAGTTCAACAAATTTAGTATAAAAAAAATAGAACGCAATATTTTGCGTAAAAAAAAGTAGGGGCATTAAAGCCCCTTGTAATTTATATCAGAATATTTTTCTTCTTCATCAGGATATAATTCCAAATATATAGGAATCCAATAAGAAGAATAAAAACTATGTCCTGCCGATTTCATAAAGATTAGATTATTAAACCCATCTAATTCTTCAACAACTCCGCATCCTTTTGATAAAACAATATCAGTAACATCAGAATTATTATAATAAGAATCTCTCCATTCAAATAGCGTATTCCACATTGGATAATTTTCTTGTTCATTTATGTAGTCCTGAATATCATCAGCATATTCATTTTCAGTAAACAATAAAAATCCATCCCAATCTTCATCAATACAGGCAACAAATGAATCTTTAATATTTCCATTGTAGGTAACATATTTATCAATTTTCTCCTTTACTTTTTCAATATTAAGTGATTTACAATAATCTTCAATTATTACTATTTCATCTGAATCATCAAGATATTCAATTACTGAATCCTCAACTTCAGGATTAACAATATAATCTACCAACATATTGTCAGCTACTTTTTCAACGACATCAAGTTGAATATAATTAAATCGGGTATTAACCCAATCTTTTACTTTTTGCTCTAATTCACGAAGCAAATCTGCTTTTGACATTGTTTTTGTTTCCATTGTGTTTTTTTTATTTAATTAAAATTATGTGCGTTACGGATTTCGCACCCCCCTTGCTATTAATTTTGTTTAAGTTGTGAAAATCGAATTTCAAAAAATCGCTTTAAAAGATTTATGTTAATATTAATGAAAGTAGAATCTTTATCTTTTTTTTCTTTATACACTCTCGCATACATTTCCCAATTAACATTATCCCAACCAAATGACCAATTATTATTTTTATTCATAGTAAATTATTTTTGGAAATAAATTGTTTCACCAAAATCATCTTCCAAATCGTCAGCTTTATTTATAGCTTTTTCAATTTGATAAGACCAATAGTGTAATTCACTTTTAAATTCGTCAGAATCTTCGGAATCAAGAATTGCTTTAGATATTAACAAATCTAAAAAACATTCTTCATTCGCTTCACGTTCATCTTGCGACTGAAAAATCTGCAAGGCGAATTGTTCTTTTTCCATTAACTTTTAATTGTAGAATTTTCAATTATTTTTACAGCTATACGAAAATCTTTAGCACGATTTAATTTCAAATTATATTGACTTGCAATAAAATTTAATGGAATTAACGCTTCGCTTAATTTTAATTTACTGATTTTCATAATGTGCAATTTTGTTAATAGTACAGGTTCAATAAAATGATGATTTTTCATTTTTATAAAATTAAAAAAAGCCTACTCTAACAGGTTTTCGGCATCCCCTTTTTATTATTTCAAGTAAGTTAATGATGTTAGTATTTCAGCTTCATTCAAATCGACAGGAACAACACAAGTAACGATGTGATTGTATTTTACTTTTTTATCTTTATTAAGTGCAATCATAATTTTATTGTTGCTCACAAATTTTATTGTTTTAAATCCACGAACATAAAAATTATCTGATTTTTTTTGCCAATCATTTTTCAGTAGAAATTCTTTAAAGTCAAAGACAATTTCTTTTTGTTTTTTAGAAAACATATTTTTAAACATTTTGAATAAATATTAATAGGGGCAAAACATAACCCTGCCCCCAACAAGGTATAATTACAATTTAGCTAATGTAGAAATATCAGTAATTTTCTCGTTATTAAATTCTCGGTGTTTTTTAATTTTCGCTAAAAATCTAACCCTTGAACCGACTTCTACTTCTTGGTGTTCGCTAACAATAAAACGATTATTGATTTGTCCGAATTTACAAAAAAGATTCCCCTTTTTATCTTTCATTTCATAAAGGAAATCATCGCCCCAAGAATTAGATATTTCTTTTATCAGAATTATTTCACACTCGATAGGCTCTCTTTCACCTACAACTCCAACCCAATTAGAAGTAATTATCTCTTTTATTGAGTTAGCACGACTTTCAGAATCAGAATCATTCCACGCATCGAAATTGTTTTTAGAAATAAACCCTAATATGTTTTTTGCCCTCGTATATGCAACGTAACGCAAATTATTTTCTTGTTCAATTTCCCAATCCTGTTCAGCATATTTACTCGGCATTAATTCAGGATGGATAATATAAACATTATTTGCTTCAAGACCTTTTGATTTATGAATAGTAGATAAAATTATTCCATCTTTATTATCGTCAGAAAATATATTATCTATTTTACCAATTACATCATTTGGTACGTCAGCATTTTTTGAAAGCATTTCGATAACCGATAATTTTTCTTTTGCTGTGGAATAGGTTTGTGTATCTTCTGCTTCAGAAGGTGATAAGCCTTGCTTACGCATTATATTATTTTTCACTTTTTCTAAATCAGCATACAATCTATTAAACATATTTTCGATAGTCCATTCTTCACGCTTACGCTTGGTATCTTCAATCATCTTAATTAATGACCTACCAATATCACCGCCCATAATTCGTGCTTTTTTGCCCTCTGCAAGGAATTTAAGACACAATCTAACCAAAGGATAGGTTTGTCTGCACAAAACCATATCAGAATCGCTTATATCGGCTAATTTACAATCATCCTTTACTTCACCATCTTTTGCCCCATCAAACGCTTCTATATGGCTTATAATTTTCTTTGCTTTATCAATTATATTTTTTCCACAACGATAGCAAACAGAAAGTGGTAATTGGATAGTATTAGGAATGTTGCATAATTTTTTAAATGAATCAGAATCCGCACCTGCAAATCCATAGATTGCTTGGGCAGGGTCGCCAACTGCAACAAATCTTCCTGTGTTCGGTTTAATTGCTTTTTGCATCAACTCACGCTGACAAGCATTAAGGTCTTGACATTCATCAATAAAAACAATATCATATTGCTTTACAGCAACACCAAATTTAATTGGTAAGAATATCATATCGGTAAAATCCATTTTACTAAAATAAGACATACCTAATTTTATTAAATTCCACGCTCTAAAACACTCGCCATTTACTAATTGAATATCGTGCTTTTTTGCGATTAAATTTAATTCATCAATTCCTGTATCACGATTATCTGTATTAATTAAATTAAGTCTGCCTAAATCACACAACTGAATAATACGACTTACATACGACTGCTTGTTATCTATTTCTTCAGAAGTCCAATCTACTTCCATTTCATAAATTAATTTCATATCATCAGTTGAAAAAGAATAATTTTTAACACTATCTAAATCACCTGACTGAATAAAACTATAAATATCACGACATAAACTATTATATTTTCCTGAAAAAATTTCAATAGAATAGTCCTTTAACAAAGAAGAATATCCAAAACCGTGAACAGTTTTTACATCAATATTCGGTATGTTAGGTACACGCTCTTGTATTTCTTTTGCGATACTTTTATTAAACGCTAAAAATAATACACGTTTGTTATTAGGAATTAATTTTAAGGCATTTAACAATGTTGTTGTTTTGCCCGAACCTGCGACAGCACTAACTACTGCATTTCCGTTTCCGTTAGTGATAAAGTCATAGATTCCTTGCTGAAAAACACTTGGCTTGAAAGACATATTTATTATTTTTTATTTAAACAATTAGGGGCAAATAGCCTTGCCCCTTTAGGCACATTTAATTATTTTATATTTAAGTGGTAAATTAAATTAATAAACTTTTAAAGATAATTTGATTTAATATTTTTTATTTCTTCGTCTAAATCCAACGTATCAGAATTTAGAATTTCGTCAAGCATATCCCCAATTTTATTTATTGTTTCGACTTGACAATTAAGTAAAGCACTTTCTAAAGTGCCTGTGTAATAATGTGGTTCTTTGTAGTGCGAACACCAATTCGCAAACACTCTTAATTTTTCTTCAGTAGTTGACATAATTATTTTTTTAAAAATTTAGAAATACCATTTGCACATCCCAAAATACTATTTGCTCTTTCTTGTAAAGAAGTAATTTGTTCTTGAATTACATCGCTATCATAAGAAGTATAATATCCCACAGACGAGCCAATAATAGGTAACATACCATTTGTGCGTATATAATTAATTAATTTACGCAAACGAACACCTGAAATTTTTCTTATTTTATATTTAGGATTTTTACTTAAAAAGTCATTAAAATTATTAATTACTTTATCTGTTTTAATAGGATTTTCTTTTGTGTATTTTTTAAATCCATTAATTACCAACGGAACTAATTCTAATTCATCAGGGGTTAAATCGTGTGTAAATTCGTTAAATTCAAAAGTGTTCATATCATCCAAAATTAATTTGTTCAAATTCAGTTCTTGTGCCAAAATGTTCTTTGACCCTTATTTCTATACACTCCATTTCTTGCGAATCAAAGAATTGATTTATTAATCTTAATTCTTTTAATTCAAGAAATCGTTT
>JGI10211J14876_10000406_pt1 | contig 18434 bp, 22 predicted proteins | sample Etolagsediment_FD_14876 | JGI IMG/M metagenome (IMG submission 14876)
ACCGAAAAAGAAATCGGTGATACTAGTATCGGAAAAAATGTTCGTGATATGACACGGGCACAAGTTATCAAATCTGTTTTCCGCGTCCTGACACTAAAACTCGGAAGAGCCGGTATTCCTTTGCTTATGACGAATCACACATATGATGTCATAGGAAGTTTGTTTCCACAAAAAGAACTTTCGGGTGGTTCGGGATTGAAGTATTCTGCATCCACTATTGTCTTTCTATCGAAGAAAAAGGTGAAAGAGGGAACAGATGTCATCGGAAATATCATTCACTGTAAGTTGTATAAGTCTCGTCTGACAAAAGAAAACTCGATGGTGGATGTTCTTCTCAATTACGAAACCGGTCTCAATCCTTACTATGGTCTTATTGACATCGCACTGAAACATGGTATATTCAAGAAGGTATCGACAAGAATAGAACTGCCGGATGGTTCGACTGCATTTGAAAAGCAGATCAACAATACCCCCGAAAAGTATTTTACAGAGGATGTTATGGAAAGGTTAGAAAATGCGGTTTCTAAGGAATTTCTTTACGGAACGGCGAATCGAGAGCAAACCGAAGATACCGGAACCGATTCGGTACACCTACGAGAAGAATCTATTTGACGAAGCAACACAAGCGATTAAGATACTTGACGGAAAGTACCGACAGATAGTTTTTTCGTATGGTAAAGTAAAGATACGAGAAAACACAGACAATGTGGTGGTTAGTTTCACTTATGAGGTTCTATCTAATCCCGGTGATATCGAAACAGATACTCAAGAATTTCGTGATCTTCTTGGTGAGATTTTATCGAACATCATGGAACAGAACATCAGCGAAAGCGGAGAGTTTTTGAATGAATCGAGTCGAGTCGATCGTACTAGCAAACCTGATACACAACGAAGAATACGCAAGAAAGGTACTTCCATTTCTCAATCGTGATTTGTTTTTAGTTTCACAAGATGCTCTGATATTTGAATCAATCCAGCAGTTCTACGCAAAATATTCAAAACAACCAACAAAAGAATCTGTTCGTATTGATTTGGATACAAAGTCTCTTTCAGATACATTATACAAGTCGTGTATCGAACAACTGGAGAATTACGATGAGGCGAAAAATAGCCCACAAGACATCCAATGGCTTTTGGATACCACGGAGACATTCTGCAAAGATCGATCAGTTTATAACGCCATCATGGAATCCATTCATATCATCGATGGCAAGTCAAAGACACAGACAAAGAATGCAATCCCAGAGATACTTGCAAATGCACTTGCTGTATCCTTCGACACGAACATCGGACACGACTTTCTAGAAGATGCAGAAGCACGATATGAGTTCTACCATAAGAAAGAAGAACGAGTTTCTTTCGATCTTTCGTATTTCAACAAGATCACTGACGGTGGAACGCCGAATAAGACCTTGAACATCTGCATTGCAGGGACCGGCGTCGGTAAAAGCATGTTTATGTGTCATCATGCGGCACATTGTTTGGCGCAAAACATGAATGTTCTCTATATCACATGTGAGATGTCCGAGGAGCGTATTGCCGAACGAATCGATGCTAACCTTATGGATGTTACTCTTGATGATCTGAAAAATATACCAAAACAAATCTATGCGAAGAAAATCGGAAAGTTAACGGATAAGATCAAGGGTAAACTAATAATCAAAGAGTATCCAACATCGGTTGCAAATGTTACACATTTTCGACATTTGCTGAACGAACTAAAAATGAAAAGAAAGTTTGTTCCAGATATCATATTTATTGACTATCTGAACATCTGTTCTTCGTCACGAATGAAAATGGGAGCGTCGATCAATTCTTACACATATATCAAATCGATAGCGGAAGAACTCCGTGGTCTTGCCGTCGAAATGAATGTGCCTCTTTGGTCCGCAACGCAAACAAATCGAGTAGGGTTTGCATCTACAGATATTGGATTGGAAAACACATCCGAAAGTTTCGGTTTGCCTGCTACCGCAGATTTTATGTTTGCACTTATCGTCAATGAAGAAATGGAGGAACTTGGACAAGTACTTGTAAAGCAATTGAAGAATCGGTATAATGATCTATCTACCAACAAGAGATTCGTTGTTGGTGTAAACAGAGCAAAAATGAAATTCTATGATGTCGAAGAAGAAGCACAAGCAGACCTTATAGAAAACAAATCTCAAGATGAGGATAAATTCAATGACTGGAAATACTGATCGTCGTTACCAGAGCGAAGAGGAAATTCTGCGCGAGTGGAAGGTGTGGGCAGAGTCTTGGCTCAAAAACATGAATGAAGATTTTGAACCGGCTCCTGACGATATTGTTGTATACGATCGAACCGAAAACGAACAATGAGTACATACATCGACAAATCGTTCATCAATCGAGTCGGGTTGACTCTTCGCAATTTTCGTTGGAAGAAAGAAAACCTTGCAAATTGCTCTTGTCCGATTTGTGGTGACTCTGATCGCAACGACTCAAAGGCTCGCGGTTACTTTTTTGAAAAAGGAAACCAGTATCTTTATAAGTGTCACAATTGCGGGCACTCATGTAATCTGAATAGTTTTCTCAAACAAGTAAACCCGTCGCTTCTCAAAGAGTACAGACTAGAATCATGGAAAGACAATAACACAGGCGAAAGAAATAAAGAAACCATGTTCAAAACACTATTGTTTGACAAACCAAACACATCTGAATATCTTAAAGATTGTGTGCGTGTTGATTTTTTAGAAACAGAACACCCATGCAAACAGTTTGTTGTGCATCGAAACATACCAAAGTCGGATTGGAAACGACTGTATTATACTGATGATTTTGGTTCGTTCATGAAACGAATGAACCCGAATGCAAATGCGTGCGGTTCGGAGAATAGACTAGTCATTCCTTTCTACGATAAGTCAGGAAATGTCGTTGCTGCTCAGGGTCGTGTATTAAATTTTACCGGTGAGTCAAAAGCAAGACATACTGTAAAATATATCACTGTCAAATCAAACGCAATTGATCCTTCTGAGCGGCTTTGGTACAATCAATGGAATGTAAATCCGAAAAAGAGAATTTACATTGTTGAAGGTCCAATCGATAGCATGTTTATCAAGAACGCAATTGCAATGGTTGGTGCTGGTGCGATCGATAATATACCAAATCATTTAAAGGATAGTGAGGGTGTTTATGTTCTTGACAATGAACCAAGAAACAAACACATTTGCGATTACATGCAAAAACTTGTTGACCTTGGAAAAAATATTTGCATTTGGCCTGATGCGGTATTTGAAAAAGACATCAACGATATGATTTACTCAAGAACATCAAAAGAAATACAGTCCATAATCGACAATAATATGTTTTCTGGTCTTGAGGCAAAACTTCGTCTACAGAATTGGAGAAAAGTATGAAGATCAATGTTCTTGGTGAGGGTTTCGTCGAGTATGTGAATCATATGGGCGACGACCTGATGGTTTGTAATGCAGCAAGAGTAAGTTTCAATAAAGAATCCAGTTTAGATGAAAATGGAAGCCTTCAAGAGCGAGACGAAAACCTAATTAAGTATCTTGCAGAACACAATCACTGGACGCCTTTTGCACATCCGCAAATTACACTTAGAATCAAAACACCGATTGCAATTCGAGCCCAACTTGGAAAGCACCAGATTGGTCTTGTAATGAATGAAGTGTCTCGACGGTATGTGAAAGATTCGCCTTCGTTTTATCTGCCCGTTTGGCGAGGAGCGCCTACCGATGGCGCAAAACAAGGAAGTAGTGATTTTATTCAGAGTGACGAAGAGCGAGAGGAATTTGATGCACTATACATTCGTTTATGTCTTGACGCTTCATTGCTCTATACAGAACTTATAGATAAAGGTATCGCGCCTGAACAAGCGAGATTCGCATTACCACAAGGAATGTATACTGAATGGTTTTGGACAGGAAGCCTTGCAGCGTTTGCAAGGGTGTGTAAGCAAAGACTAGATACACATGCACAATGGGAAGTGCGAGAGGTCGCAAAAGCCATCTCTTCAATTGTAGAACCAAAATTTCCGGTATCTTGGAAGTATCTCTGTAACTAATAAAGGATGACACCACATGTCAAAAGAACTGCCAACACAATTTCAATCGTTCATTCATCTTTCTCGTTATTCACGGTGGCTTCCAGAACAAGGCAGACGAGAGAGTTGGGAGGAAACTGTACGACGGTACTTTGACTTCTTTGAGGGACACCTCAAAGAAAACCACAAGTATACAGTAACAAAGGAAGAACGAGACGAACTTGAACAGGCGGTTCTGAATCTTGAAGTAATGCCTTCCATGCGGGCGCTTATGACTGCCGGAGAAGCACTCAAAAGAGAGAATGTCGCGGGGTATAATCCTGTGTCGGGAGACACGCTGGTTCTCACGAAGGAACACGGAAATGTTCCGATCAAGAATCTGTCGGGATCAACCGCCACCGTGCTGAACCTTGAGGGACGGTGGACGGAGGCTGTCTTCCGTTCCTATGGAAATCAAGACACCAGTAAGGTGACGATGCGGCTCAACAGCAACACGGTTCGGGAAGTTGAATGCACATCAAACCACAGGTGGATTCTGAAGAACGGCACGGTTAAATCCACGGAGGAACTGGTGGCAGGAGATCAAATTCCGTTTGCTTCCGCTCCAAAACCGTCAATTGACGAGGACTACAGGCTCGGTGTCATTCACGGAATCGTCTACGGGGACGGCACCGCAACAAGGTCTCAAAAGAGGGTGAAGGGATACCACATTAGGCTGTGTGGGGACAGTCGAGAACTTCTTCCGTGGTTCGAGGGATATCCCGTCACGCATCCCCCTTCGTACAACGGCGATCCAGTAGTGATGATGTACGACGGATTCGCAAGCACCCACGAACTCAAGGAACTTCCTCTCGCAACCGAAACGGAGTCGTATCTTCTTGGTTTCATCAGGGGATGGATCGCGGCGGATGGATCTGTCTCCAATTCTTCACAGGTGACGATCTGCGTGGACAAGAACGGGGCGGATTGGCTCGACCTTCATTCTGAGCGGATCGGTTTCGTTGTCCAATCCAAGTACAAGATGCAATCGGAGACGAACTACGGTCTTCGTAGGAACGATTCATACAAGGTTTCCTTCTCTCGTTCCAGCATCGTTGCGGATGATCTTCTTTGTTCGTGGAAGAGGAATAATTTCAGGGAACTCAATTCTCATTTCGTGGTGAAGGAAATCGTCCCCCTCCCCGAGAAAAAGGAGGTGTTCTGTGCCGAGGTGCCCGACACCAACACATTCGTCCTTTCGATGGGACTCGTCACGGGAAATTGCTCATATGTTGCTGTGAATCGTCTTCGTGCTTTCGACGAAATATTATACGTACTCATGAATGGAACAGGAGTTGGCTTCAGTGTTGAAAGAGAATTCGTTTCTAAACTTCCTACGATCGCTGAAGATTTCACTCAGAGCGACACTACGATCGTTGTTCAAGACTCAAAAGCCGGATGGGCCCGTGCCTTCAAAGAACTCGTCTCGCTACTTGTTGGTGGACAGATACCAAGATGGGACTTGTCGAAGGTTCGTCCTGCTGGAGCAAGACTTAAGACCTTTGGTGGTAGAGCGTCTGGCCCAGAACCGCTTGATGACCTGTTCCGCTTCACAATTGAAACTTTCCGTAAAGCCATGGGAAGGAAACTCACATCTATTGAATGCCACGATATCGTCTGTAAGATCGCGGAGATAGTAGTTGTGGGGGGGGTCAGACGTAGCGCCTTAATTTCGCTATCATCTTTAACTGACGAACGTCTTCGTGACGCAAAGAGTGGTGCATGGTGGGAAGCAAACCCACAACGCGCTCTCTCCAACAATTCGGTCGCATACAAGGAAAAACCAGAAATCGGAACCTTCATGGAGGAATGGATCTCTCTCTATAAATCCAAGAGTGGAGAAAGAGGGATCTTCAACCGTGCGGCGGCAAAGAAACAATGTCTTCGTGCTGCGGAATTTCGTAATGAAAGTTCTGAATATTCAAAAAGAGACGAAAATCAAGAGTATGGAGTAAATCCATGTGGGGAAATTTTACTGCGAGATAGACAATACTGCAATCTTTCCGAAGTAGTTGTTCGTGCAAATGATACTTTGGAAACACTCAAGGAAAAGGTTCGTCGTGCGACTATACTGGGAACCTTCCAAACAACACTCACCGATTTCAAATATATTTCAAGCGAATGGGCAAAGAATTGTCAAGAAGAAAGGCTTTTGGGTGTTTCCTTAACCGGAATAATGGACAATGAAGTTACCTCGGGAAGAAAGGGAAGAGAAATTCTTGTTTCTTGGCTCACTGTGTTGAGGAAAGTTGCCATAGAAACGAATGCAAAAATCGCTCAAAAACTAAAGATCAATTCGTCTGTGGCAATAACCACAGGCAAACCATCTGGCACAGTTTCCGCACTTGTGAATTCCGCATCGGGAATTCACGCAAGACACAACCCATATTACATTCGAACAGTTCGTGCGGATAGAAAAGACCCACTTTGCAAGTTCATGATGGACATGAAGTTCCCTCATGAACCTTGCGTGATGAAACCAGACCACACCATCGTCTTCTCGTTTCCCATGAAGTCCCCCGATGGTGCTATTTGCAGAAACGACATTTCCGCAATACAGCATCTTGAACTGTGGCTCATTTATAGTGAATTTTGGTGCGACCACAACCAATCCGTCACAATCTCCGTCAAGGAGAACGAGTGGATGAGTGTTGGATCTTGGGTATATGATAATTTCGACAAGATATGCGGCATCTCGTTTCTACCGTTCTCGGATCACACATATCGTCAGGCACCATTTCAGGATTGCACAGAAGAAGAATACGATGCGTTGCTGTCACAAATGCCAACAGATGTTCATTGGGATGAATTGACGGACTATGAAATGACAGATAACACCGCTGGTAATCAAACATATGCCTGTAGTGCAGATGGTTGTGAGGTTGTTGATCTGACCTAAGAAGATTGTATCCATTATAAATACTTTGATGGATACAGGACACTGGAACAACCTACCAGAAGACTTTATCCCCTCCGAATGGTGGGGATTTGTCTATTGTATCACACGCAAAGATACCGGTAGAAAATACATCGGCAAGAAACAGTTGAATTCCTACTTGCGAAAAAAAGTCGCCGGAAGAAAAAACCGAAAGCGTGTGGTAAAAGAATCCAACTGGAAAACATACACTGGTTCGTGTGATGAACTCAACCGCGAGATTGAAGAACTCGGCAAAAATAAGTTTCTGTTTGAGGTTTTGCAACTATGCAAAACAAAAGGTGAACTTACTTACGCGGAAGTAGAACACCAGATCAAATTGAATGTTCTTTCTGAAAAGAACGAAGATGGTTCTCGAAAATACTACAACTCAAATATCATGAGTCGGTGGTTTGTTCGGGACTGATCTGTACGATCTTTTTAAAACCATTGTCGATGCGTATTTTCGATACGATGTGCTTTGTCATCGGCGAAGTCATCTTTGATGCAATCCCATCTTTACCGAAGATGATCTTCTTCTCATCCTCAGTGAGCATTTTCTTCATCGCCTCGATCAGTTCAACAATCTCTTTGATCGCAGATTTGTTGGTTTCTGACGAGTGCATTTCCTTAACCCATAAAATGATGAGAACCACAGCACCACCAGCAAGCACCCAGAGACCAATCTGTGCAATGATTTCCAAGTAGTATTGCGATGCTGCCGCAAGACCAAGAGTCAGAATACCAACACCCGCGATTGCGATACCCATTCTTCGATTTACCCAGAAAGTCACGAAAACGCCACCCGCGAGCATTGCAAAACCTGCGACGAAAAAGAGCGTGATGTATTTGCGAATTTCACGAAGAGAATCGCTTCTACCATCTTCTTCTGCCTGACGAAGTTTTTTCACTTCTTGCTCAAGAGAAGCAACTTCCGAAACCGTGCTGTCTATGTCTTTCTCTGTCTGACGAATCGAAGATATCGCTTCTTCTATGCGAATTGTTTCACCGATGATCGTATTCGCAGAGGCGTTTATTCTATCGATTGTTGGTCTATCTTGTTCCGTACTCTGTAGCAATCCAATGGTATCAATAATTGCTTCCGCNTGGGTTCTTGCTACCTGATTCGCGGTATCGATAGTTTCTGTTGTTGTGTTCAGTCTTTCGACAGCATCGCCAAGATTGCCGGAAAGACCTGGCATTGTCTTGCAGTTATTGCAACCCGCAACCGCAAAAACCAAAAGCAAAAGCATCCATTTCATGTGTCAATCCCTACGAAGGTAAGTCATCATTCCGGTTGTCTTATCACGAATGATGATCGGTGTTGTTGGATGTGTTCTTGCATAGTTCTTGATTTCTTGACACTCGATCTTTTCCATGTTCAACCTTCTCGACCATCTTTCGTATCGTTCTCTTGGACCGCTATGAAACTTGCAGTAGTCTTCTGTCTCCAGATCAAAAACATCATACCCGGCAAACTTGTCTCGCTTCTTGCGAACTGGCGGAATATCGCCTGGACCAGCACCTGCGATGTTTCCCGTACCGACTACATTCGTTGTCTCTGTCATTTCTTGACCGGGAGTCATCGAAACGGCTTTTCGTCTTGCTTCTGGGGTTCCCTCGGATGGTTGATCGAAGTCGTCTGTCTTTTTCAAATCTGATTCTGAAAATACCATATTGGCGAACGAATAGACAGGAATACCAAATACATCACCAATAGGCCAAATATGTTCACGAACTACGAACTTCTTTCCGCCCATAGAATACTTACCTGGCGGCAGTGATTTTCTATACTGTCGAGACTCAGTAAGATCAACAGAAAAACCATTCGTTGAAAGGTAATCTAAGAATATCTTTTCGATCAGGTGCTTGTCTTTTGCTCCCATTCGATCTGCCTCCTCTTTTAAAAGCCAAAGTGCAGATGTGAAACCAGCAAGCATGGTTCTACCGAATGGAACTTTCGACAACAATCTCTTAATATTAATTGCTATCTTGTGTAGATTGGTGTATTTAAACCCTGCGTTTTTTGCCGCAAGGTCTGCTTCCGCTGTTCGGATTCTTTTTCCATTTTCATCAATAATGCCTAGTTTGTATGCCTCCATCTTGCGAAAAGGCAAAGACAGCATCTTTATGAATTTATATGCAATGTATGTGTCAACTAAACCGGCACCCATTTAAATTCCTCTCAGCGTTTCTACAATTGTTTGATCCAGCAATATTGATTTGATGTCTGCTTCTGGTATTTCTTGTTCTGGTAAATAGTTCAAATACACCATGAATGTTTTCAAAGCACTGTGAACATCGCTTTCTATTCGTGAAAACAATATTCTTGATGCTGGTATGATACCAAATACATTATAGAACACGATTAAGTGATTGAGTATCAGTCGTTCTTTTAGTTCCCCTGACTGTTGATATTTTCTCAGCAGTCTTTTGAGATACTTTATTCGATTGAGGTCTTCATGAAACTCATCGATGCCTCTGCAATGAGGATTGTTGTAATTTTTCATTGCATACATCGTATAATTTTCATCATGAAGAATCTCAAATTTCATGCTATGTCGTCTGAATCCAACATTTCGCCAGGATTAATAATGCTAGCATGAACATGGTAGTATCCATCGCCAGTTCCCTCAAACTGGATTGACATGCTTAGAGGGTGTCCGTACACTTTGGTGACACCATCATCTGACATCTCAACGAAAGTTCCATCTGGGTTCTGCGAACCGATCATTTCAGTATGCTTGCTGATCGGAAACACACCTTCTCTTGCTTCATTGGTATATGGAAAATCCATTCCCACCAGATTCATTTCGCCGCGAAGTCTTACAACAGCACCAACCGGATCGAAGAATTTCTTTGTTCCAAAATTCTCAAGGTACTGATTTAGTTTTCCAAGAAACCCTTCGTCGTGTGTCCAGTCCCATGATCTTCCGCCATCAACAACTGCTGGACCTCCATCGATTGCGACATGCTTCCAGCTTTCAAACATGCTTATAAGCATTTGTTTTTTGAGTTCAGAAAATTTCTTTGCCATTTCTTTATGCTCCTTTTGAATATGTATGCCTTATCGCAGCCCCAACCCTTTTCTTACCTCATCGAATACAGTCTTTGCAACTGCAACATTACGAGTCGGAACGCCTGTAAGAAAAAATTCAAAGTCATTATCCAATGCTGCTTTTCGCATTTTTGTGCCACTCATTCCGGTGACATCCACCGCATCGGGATCTCTTTCCCCGGCACTGACAACACGAAATTCATCAAACTCAAAAGACTTTCGAGGATCTTTGTGATTGATATAAGGTCGAACTGTTGAATCCATTTCTCTTACTCGATCACCTCCAACAACAAGAATCACATTTCGGAAACCTTCGTCTGAAAGTCTTTTCAAAGCATGAAATGGAGTAATTGCCGTACTATCGTTTACGATATTTGCTTTCGGAAACAACATCCTCATAATTTCGTATTTATTTTTTGGTTTGAGAGGATTTGTTTTGGTGTCGTACGAACGAGAAAAATAGATTCGATGGGATGCGTTATTTCTTTTCGCAATCTCTACCACCGCATCGACTAATTTTTTATGGCCCGCCGTGGGCGGCTGAAATCGCTACCGTCCGAAGGTCATGACAACTGCATCGTGTCTGCCTTCGGACAATAACTCCTTCCTATAATCACTGAATGTTTTCATTCTGTTTTCCTTTTGCAATTTTCAAAATGCCATCTTTGCATAGCACCGTTTGCACCAGATTTATTACAGTATGGACAAGTCAGAATTTTATGCTTTTTACCGTAAAATGGATTTTTTTTACCACTCATTTTTTCGGACAATGATTTCTTATTTTCAATACCACTTTCTGAATTATAATACTCAGACATGGTTTTTGATCTTTTATTATTTAGTTCTTTTCGTTCGTTATCCGCGAGAGTGCTGTGATGTGCTTTCATCTTTTCCGAAAGCATCTTACGCAAAGAGGGATCCTGCATAGCCTTTTTTGTGTTTGTTTTAATCTTATCCAATGTTTCTTGTGAATATGTTTTTCCAATATTAGCCTGACGAATTCTTTCTTTTGCCTCGGTGGTGTGTTTGTATGTCTTTCCATACATTCCATTTCCACTACCAGAACATTTTTTAGATATTTTTTTATTTACCTTCTCGCCTAAATTTCCACCTTGACCACCACAAGAAAAATTGTAAAAATTATCAGATTCAATTGCATCAAATTCTTTAATGTATTTTCTTTCTAGTTCATCTAATTCTTCTTTGGAAGAAGCATATTCTAATATCTCACGGCGAAAATTTGAGCGTCCATATTTCTCTAATGCTCGTTTTAGATAAAGACCAGAACCAAAATATTCTTTTGATTCTGGCTTCGTTGTTTGTCCAATATAAGACATACCATTCAGTGTATTAACTGTTCTATAAACATATCCGTAATTCATAACCCCAACTCCTTTGATATATTTATAATATCCAGTAGTTAGGGGTAAGAATCAATAAAGCGTTTCACACTTTATCACTTTCTGTTCCACGGTAAGAATCGGCTTACCCATCTCCATAGAGAAGGACCGATTGCTGCACCTGCAATAAATGTGAGAATAGTCCACCATATAGTACCAAGAAAATCTGCTAACATAGTTAATTCCTTTACTTTTTATCCCAATTCTTAGCGACATTGAAGTTCAATCGAGAGAACTCCATTCGATCGACCAGTTTAATTGCTCTACTCGTTACTCTATCTATTGCGACAAATCCTTCCGGTGTAGTTACTTGGAAACCATTCTCCGACCTGATGAATGTTCCTATACTTTTGACTTGTTGGAATTTGCGTACAAATTTAATCTTCAGATCAGCGACCAAGGAATGAATGCGAAAGAGTTTATCTAGTTTATCTGCATTTCTGGTCAGATATGCGATGGTTGTTTTTCGTTCATCTTCCTTAGTTGTTTTCGCCGATGCTGAACTGAGTTTGTCTATGGAAGACTGCATTCTTGAGTCATAGAATTGTATGAACCCTACCGCAGTCAATCTTGGTACATCTCCCTGACGCACCAAAGAATTTCCATAGATTTTGATGTCTGCGACAATTTTTGGTTGATTTGCTACTTCGTCTATAAATGATTGGTTCTGTGCGATTAGTTTTCGTAGTGTATTAATATCTTGCTCTACCTGAGCGGTTTCAGACGATGTAAATGTAGCGGTTCCAGATGCGTCTCTAAACATAGCATCCGTTGCCCAGACATCGTTGGTGTTTCTCAAGCCTTGAGTGGTGACACCAAATGATGCTTTGAGTTCCTTGATCGTCTTTCCTCTGTATTCCGTATGAAAAACTATTCCTAGTTTTGCTCTCTTTATTTTTTTGCCAATTTCCGAATCTACCGGGACAGTGTATGTGATTGTGTTTGGTGTGAAAGCATAGTGCTTTTCACCATCAATCGATACTGTGCTGATATCTTCTGGTGTGAACAACATGTCTCCCTGAAGAATACCCCGAATTCCTAATTTCGGAAGATGCTCTAGAGCAATCTTTAATTTGGATGCGAGGTTTCCAGAATGATTCATGTCGATGTCTTGATTCGTGTAGTTGATTTTTGGAACTACATTGAACAGTGACTTAGTGGCAACAAAGAACTTTCCGTTTTCTGGATTAATGCCACAGAACACGGCGGGCGCGCCGTCCCACTTCACAGTGACATTGACCGGTGCTTTTGCATTTCCACCGAGCATATCAATAAGCGATGTGAAAAATGTCAATACCTGGCTCACTCCTTGTGAGCCACGATTGAATATCTCATCCTCGGCATGTTCCATGTGAAGATTTTTTTCTTCACGAAGATATTCCAAAAATGTCTTCATCAGTCTGCCTTACTTATAAATTTCATTGGTCCTTTGTATGTATCGCCCTTTTCATTCTTGATATGAACCGTGTCTCCGGAAATGTTGGTGATTGTGCCATTGAACCCAGCACCACCCTTTGAACCAAAGCCAAGGTGAACCTTGTCACCTACTTTGAATTGCTCGTTAACGCTTTCCTTTGCAAGTTTTGTTGCGGTAGCATACATGACGGACTTGCCTTTATCTTTGCCGTATCGATCTTCAAAATCACCTTGAACCTTCTTCATGCCCTTGACGATTCGTTCCTTCTCTTTTTTCTCAGGCTCGGTAAGTGTTCGCTCAGAAAGTTTGAGTGCCTTCAATAGCCCAGGCTGAGCCTTTTTCTTGAAATCATCGACGCTGCCCTTTGGAAATGCTTGACCTCGCTGGAGCATGTAGATTCTACCTTCCCACTCAAAATACGATTGCATGTTCCAGTCACCGAGTTTCTTGCCCTTGTCGAGAACCTTGTTGTAAAGGTCGTTAAGCGGACCACCTTTTTTTGCCTCGTTGACTTTACGAGTGCTTTCGTTCTTCGCTGTGTATTGAGAATCAACATAGTTGAAGAACTTCTTCTTTTCCGCATCGGATTTCAGATCACCGGGATCGTTGATACCGAATTTCTTCATCGCCGCTTGGAAGACTTTCTTGAATCGATCCTTGTCAGAGGATTCTTTCACTTGTCTTTTACCTTCCTCGATATCTGACACGTCCAAATACATGTCTCGGCTGGCGTCATAGTATTTACCCTCTTTAGGATCATAGTAGTATACCATACCTCGCTTGTTTCGAAAAGGACCTTCTAGTCCCTTTCTCTTTGGGTGTCGTGTAGAATCGATAGGTGTCACACGACCTTTTGACTTCATCTTTGCATAATGGTCTTTTGCGGACATCTCATCGAGTTCCAGTTCGTCTTCCTCTGTTCGCGTCTTTGCGCCTTTTACGGAAGTGGTTGGAACTTTGGTCTTGGAATCTCGATTTTTTGCGACGCCGGAAGATTCGTATGACTCACTTAACCCGAGAACTTTATTGACATGATTAGCGACTTCTTCTGGTGTACCTACAAAGATAGGTGTTGGCTTTTTCCCAAAATCATCGAACTGAACTTTGATCTTTCCTCCGGAACTTCTCGTCAAAGACATATGACTGTGCTTGTTGGGATTCTTATTAGGCGAAAGCGTAATCCCGTACCCTTTGTCGGAACCAATGTCGGCATTTCGTTTTATCATGTCCGCGGTCCATGCTTCACTAATGGTTTTTTTCTTGGCGGTTTTGGCAACTGCGGCCACCAGAGTCGAGTCGATCGCCGACTCCTTTACTCGCTTTAGATAAATGTCTCTTTGAATAGTCATTTTAGCCTCCTAAATGGCATAAGATTTTCAGTATTTAGGAAAATTCGTTTCTTTCCTTTTGGCTGGTAGTTATAGCCACACATCAGAAACCGACGATACCGCAGCACCAGAGGGGGTAAATGGCAGGGTAGAATCGTCCCTGACGAGCGTTTCGTGTCCTCCCCGATGCGTCACCCATCCAAAAATTGGCAGCGTTAAAATCGATTCTACCTTGCCAAAAAACAAAGCCGCTTTCGCGGCTTTGTCTCAAAGAAGCATCATTCCTTTTGGCGCTGAATAGTAGATTTTATCGAATATGCCAAGACACCAAGGCAGGCACAAAGAACATGGTTTGGACATTCTCAAAGCGCCGTCGTTGTTCAGCCGGTAGTTGACGAGAACAAGGTTGCTTTTTGGACCGCGGTATTTGAGAAGTGCATCCAATTCGGCATGAACTTCATCGAAACGATACCCATACTTTTTTGCAAGCGGGTGAGTGCGATGGTGATTTGTGCCGATGGAAACGATATTTCCTCGGCGAAGAATCAATGAAGTGTGTTTGAATGTTCTAGGAATCTCCATTGCAATCGGTTTTGCAATGGAGAGTGTATTCAAAATTCGCGTCGGAATATCATCGTTCATGCCTAAACAACCTACAAATCCTACCCCACCAACAGCAACGACCTGAATCTGCTACTGGTGCTAAGGATTTTGTTGCAGGAATGTCTTCGGGGTTCTTTGTTGCTCTTGTCATCGCTCGCTTTGCTTCTGCGAGTGTGAGAAGCATATCGACTTCTTTACCATTAATCACGGATTGAGCATGTACATAGTTCTTACTTTCGTTCTTGCTAGTTCTGTTCTTGTTTGTGACTACTGCCATTGGATTCTCCTTTATCGAATTACCTTGCCGTTACCGCTTCTTGATGTTCTAGCGGGGGCGTTTCCTTTGCGTCTCTTTGGCTTTCGTGTTCCGCCCTTAATGAACTTCTCTGAACCTGACTTCTTCACTTTGTACCTTTCTTCTGCGAAGCCGACTTGTCCGACTTCTTACTAAAAATCTTGTCGTAGTTCTCTGCGTACTTTTTCATATCGACTTTTCTATATCTATCGCCTTTTCCTGCTGCATGTTTTCGACTCATAGCAATCTCCTATACTTGCTTGATGAAGATGAGTTTTCGATTTTCGCCTGTTGGTTTGACGAATCGTTTGTCGAGAGTTTCGTGGTCGTCCCATTTCATCGAAACCGATTTGTGCTTTGGTAGACCAGATGTTTCACCGATCAGTTTCCAGTTGTCCGCTTTGTAGACTGCGCCGTTGTTTCCACCAGCGACAAAAGTGATGATGTATTTCAGTTCGTCTTCGTACTTTTGCTTCCAAAGCACCGGCGCTTGCTGTCTCAATTGTTTGAGAATCTGCGTTCCTGCATTCTCGATTCTCTCCATCATACAGAAACGCCAGTTGTTCGCAAACGAATTGAAGGCAGATCGGTATTCCTCTTTTGTGAGGTTTACATAACGAAGAATGTCTTTCGGTGGAGGATACACCGAAGAACCAATACCGATCATGCCAACAATCGATTTTTCATTGTAGATCAACCAGTCAATACGCCTTCCAACGCTTCGATTGGAAGGTACATATGAGTGGTAATTCTCGATGATCGATTTTACCATCTCCTTCTGTTCTTTGTATATGACCGGTTGCAATTCGATCATCAACGCGATCTGGAATATTCGCGGTTGAGCCTGCGAATGTTTTCCTTACCCTTTGCAAAGACCACTTCACCGGCAGTCTTGTGTCCATAGATCATTCGTGCAACGACAGGCTCGCTGTGCTTGTCGGCACACTTCACACAATGTTCGGTGTTCGGAAGAATTGCAAGCCTTTCCATCGGAATCGTGGAACCACAATCAGAACAATACATAGACCCTCCTTTTCAAACGCTACGAGTATAGTACCCGCTCACGGTGCGCCGTTCAATATGTGCGTCCGCATCTTTGCGATTTTTTCTGGACTTCGCGGTCTTCTTTCCCCACGAAGCCCGAATCACAGTATGCTTTTTCATAGCGGAGCCTTCACGCTCTGCTGACATATCAATGTCGTCAAGAACTCGCTTTGGCATCAAATACGATTCCGGTACTGCTTCGGAAGGCTGCCTGTTTCGTGCAGGTTTCGCATGGTTTGCTTCTTTGCAGTAGCGAGCATTTCAGTTGCGATTGTTTTCTGCCGTTCCTTTCGCTTTCGGTGCTTTCTACGAACATTGATTGTCTTTTTGTTTGGCATATAAACCTCCTTAGTGTAAAGCGGTCGGAGTGGGATTTGAACCCACGGTGGCGATAACTCGCCACGCCTGATTAGCAATCAGGTACATTCAGCCTCTCTGTCACCCGACCAAAATGGGCGATACTGGAATCGAACCAGCGACCTTACCCTTATCAGGGGTATGCTCTACCATCTGAGCTAATCGCCCGTAAAGAAAAGTAGGTGCGTTAACACCTACTTTTCGAATGGTAGTCAGACTACCATTTAGCTGTGTTCGTCGTCAGACGATCACGCAATACCAACCCGATTGGCGAACGGGTTGTCGTTGTAGCCGTGGAATTCCAGACCGTAGCGAGTCTTTCCACTGCGAGTCGGCTCAGTGCTGACACTCCAGTTTCCGTACTTCTCCGCTTGTCGGCGAATGTCGGAAATCATGGCGCGGAAGTTACCGACACCGAATCGAGAACGGGCTTCGTTCTCCGTCAGAGTCTTGCCGGAGGCAAGGTAGTCCATCACTCGACGCTTCATCGTACCCTCGTTGGAAACACAGATAGTAGCCATTACGAAAACTCCACTTGCGGACTGGTCAAGATTGGGAGTGCGAGTCGTCCGCGTGTCTCGCTTTCCCTTCGCTGATGAGATCATTATACACTATGATCCCACCCCTGTCAACTCTCTATCTAGATTTTTTTTTCTGCCAATCGGCGATCTTCTTCAGCCGAACATTGTGTTAATCTGGCGGTTGACTCTAACAAATGTGGTGCATTTTGGCAAATCTTTAATGGCTTTAGCACCCACATAGGTACATGCCGAACGAACGCCGCCAAGTATATCTCGCATAGTTTTTTCAACATCGCCTTTGCACGGTACTACGACCGATTTTCCTTCAGATGCCCGATACTCGGCAACACCACCATTACGGCGGTTCATTGCCTTTTCGGAGGACATTCCGTAAAATTCGCGGTAAGTAACGCCATCGTGAACAAACACTTCACCGCCACATTCTTTGTGACCAGCAAGCATTCCACCAAGCATAACGAAATCAGCCCCAGCACCGAATGCCTTCGCTACATCGCCGCTCGACTGGCAACCTCCATCCGCCATGATATGGCCTCCCAGCCCGTGGGCGGCGTCCGCACACTCGATCACTGCCGACAGTTGGGGATACCCGACTCCAGCCACTTTCCGAGTTGTGCAAGCCGATCCTGGTCCGATGCCAACCTTGACGATATCCGCTCCTGCGAGAATCAACGCTTCGGTCATCTCCCGTGTGACAACATTCCCCGCGATGATTCCCACCGTTTTCCCTACGCATTGCCGTACTCCTTTTACAAATTCTAGAAACTGCTGACTGTATCCGTTTGCGACATCCAAGCAGATAAACGCATAACCGAAATCAGATGAAATAAAGTGTTCGTGGAATTCTTTGATTTTATCTAGGTCATTTATACCAAAAGTAGGTATAGCACACGCTCCCGGTGTTGCGGGAAACTTGTTCAAGTCGTAGTCAAAATATTCTTCCCATTCATCGATAGAATAGTATTTGTGAATGGCGACCATTGGTACACCAAACCAACCATCGCCTTCCAGTTCAATATTACCAAATGCCTTTGCCATTTCAAATGTGCCGATGGTGTCCATATTTGCAGCAACAATCGGCACACATCTATACTCGGTATCAAAATGTGGGAATGTAAAATGTCGTACGAGCGATACTTCTTTTCTGCTGGATAGCGAACTTCTCTTGGGTCGAATCAAAACATCCGCGTAATCCAGTTTGATATCATCTTCGATCTTCATTTCATTCTCCTAATTTAGTCGAGCGAATAGAATTCCACGCCGGGAAGATTACTGCCATGTTTAACAGAACCAGACACATAATACCAATGAATGTCAACCAGTCACTCACCCAGCACCTCCGTCTCTACCACTTCGATGGCGGCCTTGGCGGCGTCGAAGGTCTCGATGGCGGCGTCGAGTGCCTGCTCATAG
>JGI10211J14876_10000407_pt1 | contig 18424 bp, 22 predicted proteins | sample Etolagsediment_FD_14876 | JGI IMG/M metagenome (IMG submission 14876)
CTTCTTTCTCGACTATCTGGGCGTCAATAAGCTCAAGCCCAGCACAACAGCCGAGATGGTTAAGGGCATCGCCACAGGCTGCCGAGTTGCTGACTGCGCGCTTATCGGCGGCGAAACTGCTGAAATGCCAGAACTCTACGGCACCGGCGACTTCGATATGGTCGGATTCGCCGTCGGCGTACTCGAAAGAAAAAAAACCATCACCGGAAAAAACGTCAGAAAGGGCGATGTAATTCTCGGCCTTGCCTCAAGCGGACTGCACAGTAACGGCTACACGCTTGTCCGCAATATATGTTTCAAGAAAGCCGGGTTGAAAATAACCGACAAGCCGGATGAACTCGGCGGCGCGGCGTTGGGTGATGTGCTGCTGGAGCCGACGCGAATTTACGTTCGGCCAATAGTAAAGCTGTTATCACAATATAAGGTCAAACGCATCGTCCACGGGATGGCACACATTACCGGCGGCGGCCTGGTCGGGAATATCCCGCGAGTGCTGCCGAAAGACTGTAACGCAGCTATCAAAAAATCGAACTGGCCTAAACATAAAATATTCACATTCCTGCAGAAGAAAGGCCCCGTAGAAGAAGAGGAAATGTACAGGGTTTTTAATATGGGCATAGGGTTCGTGCTGATAGTGGCTGAGGACTTCGCCAACTCGATAAAAAAGAAACTGACCATGTACGGCGAAAAAGTCTTCAAGATAGGCAGAATCACGACAGGCACAGGCAAAGTAATCCTAAAATAACAGTGGGAATCGAAAGACTTGGCGGTGTCGCTAAGCGTTCGATACGGAAATCTCAGACAGACTGCGAAAGAGGTAGAAGATGAGTGGTATTTTTGGAGTGGTCGCAAAAGACAATTGTGCTCAAACCCTTTTTTTCGGCACAGACTACCATTCACATCTGGGAACCGAATATGGAGGCATAGCGGTTCTTGGTAAAGGATTCACCCGACAGATACACAACATAGGACAAAGCCAGTTTAAGTCCAAATTCTGTGACGATTATCGTGCAATGCAAGGCCATAAAGGTATCGGCGTCATCAGCGACTTTGACGAACAGCCCATCTATCTAAACTCAAGATTCGGGCCGTTTTGCATCGTTACCAGCGGGTTCGTAGAAAACGCTGAGGAATTGGCAACGGAATTGTTAAGTAGGAGAGTATCCTTTAGCGAGGTAAGCAAAAGGGCGGTTAATACGCCGGAGCTGATTGCAAAGTTAATTAATCAGGGAGACAACCTGATAGACGGCATAGAGAAGATGTTTGAGGTCATTAAGGGCTCGTGCTCACTACTATTGCTGCATAAGGACGGGATATATGCGGCAAGAGACAGATTTGGATACACGCCGCTTGTTATCGGCAAACGCTCGGATGCGTGGGCGGTCACTGCTGAGAGCAGTGCATTTCCTAACACCGGGTTTGAGGTTGTAAAACACATCGAACCCGGCGAGACAATTCTCATGAACGAAGATGGCATTGCGCAAAGAAGCGCAGGCGGAGAAAATGGAAACCAGATATGCGCATTCCTCTGGATATATACCGGTTTTCCGGCCTCAAGCTATGAAGGAATAAATGTGGAAATCGTCAGAGAAAGATGTGGCCGCTCTCTCGCCAAACATGACAAGGATATTGAGGTTGACCTGGTCTCAGGTGTCCCTGACTCCGGATGTGCCCACGGATTGGGATATGCGATAGAATCAGGCAGGCCGTTCAGACGCCCGCTTGTCAAATACACGCCCGGTTACGGCAGAAGCTATACGCCGCCTTCACAGCAGAGGCGAGACTTCATCGCAAAGATGAAACTCATCCCCATCAGGGAAGTAATCAAAGGCAACAGCATCGTTGTCTGCGAGGATTCTATCGTGCGGGGGACCCAACTTAAGAACTTCACTATAAAAAAACTCTGGGACTGCGGCGCCAAAAAGATACACATAAGACCGGCCTGTCCGCCGCTGATGTTTCCATGCAGGTTCAATCTTTCCACACGCTCAATCCATGAGCTTGCCGCTCGAAGGGCCATTCGCAGTCTGGAAGGTCACGACCTCAAAGATGTGTCGGAATATACCGATGCAAACAGCGAAAAATATAAGAAAATGGTAGAGTTGATTGCCAAAGATTTGGGCGTTTCAACACTTCGCTATCAGACTATTGACGATATGGTCAAGGCCATCGGTCGGCCCAAAGAAGAGCTCTGTCTTTATTGCTGGACCGGCGAATGTCCAAAAGCAAAACATCCAAAGCCGGTGATAGATATTGTGGAGGTCGAGAAGCCCTCTGCGAAGAAGACAGCCGAGGCAAAGGTCGCACTCTAAGGCGGATTTACCCTGAAGTGGATTCCCGCTTGCGCGGGAATGACATAAGGCGTGGGAAGGACATCAGACGCGGGAATGACAGATGAACAAACACTTGAGCAAATTCGCTGCGGCAGCAATAATTTACGCTGCCTTCGCTGCCTGTCTGTATCAGCCGTATTTTCAAGGATTCGATGCGCTGCGGGTACGAGACCTTTTCGTTATAAATGTTTCTCTGGCCTCGCTGGGTTGTTTTGTGCTGAGTCGCCGATGGGTGGCTTCATTCTGGAGTTCGATTTTTGCAGGAGCAATATACGGCTTCGGGCCTTACGCACTTGGCCTGGCTAAATTCCACCCGACAGCCGGTCTTTTAGCTGCGAGTGTCCCCTGGCTGTTTTGTCCGGCTGCCTTCGGCCCAAAAGACAAATGGCGATGGCTAAGCTGGCCCCTGTCGGCCCTGCCGTTTCTGGCAATACTCTTATTCTTCCAGGTATCAATTCACTACCGCTTATTCCCAGTTCCAGCGCAGGCCAAACCGCATTTAGACAATTTGGTCGGCCTGCTGGCTCCACTTGTTATGGCAAAGCGAGGTATAACCCTCTTCGGCTTTTATCATATCCCGATAGCGTCACTGGTTGTAGGTTTTGCAATGCTGCTGATGGCCAGGCGGCTCGGCATTATAGTAGTTCTTGCCGCCGGTACAATATTGGCCTTTTGCAATTCGCTCTTTAACGTGAGCCCGATTGCGTGGCTTGCAGTCCCTGTTCTGTGCTGCTCGATAATTATAGGCGCCGGTACGCAGGGCCTTGCCTGGGCCGGCTCGGCCGACCGTAAATGGGTGCTGTTTTCCGCCGCGATTATGTCGGCCTGCGCAATAATAACACTGCTGCTGGCGGCTAAGTGTTTTCGGATAATCCTCGGGTTTGGGAAAGAATATGCAGAGCTTTTCGTCTCAACCGCCTATATCTACATACTTGGCACAATCACACTATTCATTATATTTTTTATGGCACGGGCAAAACTACGTCTGCACTGGCTGAGGTGGATTATCCTCTGCTCGGCAACTGCGGTAGATGTGTTTCTTGGCGCAAGATTTATCGTCGGCAAGATTTTTTGAATCGAGCACAGGACATATTTCCCTTTCTGTCATTGCGAGGCCTTTGAAAAAGGCCGTGGCAATCTCTCTGGTACGAACGATTGAGATTGCTTCGCTTTGGCTCCTTGGGGCCTAGCTCGCAATGACATATCGAGCATCTGGCATCGAGTATCAAGCTATGAGCCAAAGGTTTCGCGCTGAATTTGGCCGAGGTAAAATCGCCCGTCCTTTCGCATAAAATCAACGATTTTGTCAAACTGCCGGTCTATCAGCCGACTATCGTTGCAGACCATCGTCATCGCAATAACCGCAGAGCTTTTACTGTCCTGATGGTCAACCTCGGCGATAGAGATATTGAACCTGCTCTTCAATCGCCCGATTACGCTTTTGACGATGCTCCGCTTTCCCTTGAGCGAGCTTATCCCGTGCAGATTAAGCACGGTTTTCATCACGCCGACAATCATCTCTGGCCTCGATTCTTGATACTTAAGCAGGCATCGAGTATAGTTCTTGCTGTCCTGATGTCAAGCTTTCCAATCGCGATTCAATTAGCCATCGTAGGTGAAAAGATTTGATTTCTTCGGGTCGGAACGTATACTGCCGGCAATATATCGGAGACTCCGTCAAATGAAGTTATCAAACAAATACATCAACAACATACCCTTACTTGCCCTTATAGTGGCCAACACCATTCCGCTCTGGGGCGTTCTGTATCTGGGCTGGGATGTCTTCTACATACTGCTTCTGTACTGGGCGGAGAATATCGCTGTAGGATTCTACAATATTCTGAAAATCGCATTCTTAAAGGTCCCCCGCCCGATAGACCACCTCGGCAAACTGTTTATAATACCTTTTTTTGTGGTTCACTTCGGCGGATTTATGGCAGGTCACGGCTTCTTTATCTTGCTCCTATTCAAAAGAACTGAAGGCCCATCTATACAGGGAAACGAATGGCCTTGCTTTTTGGTCTTTATCCAGCTCTTGCTCGGCGTGATAAGACAGGCTTATTCGATTATACCGGCCAATATGAAGTACGCGCTGGCGGCACTGTTTGCAAGTCACGGTATCTCGTTCATCTATAATTACCTGCTCAAGCGAGAATTCGCCCTCAGCAAAGCCGAAAGCCTGATGGGCGAGCCGTACATACGGGTAATAATAATGCATATTGCCATATTGACAGGCGGTCTCCTTTCAGCGTCGATAGGTCAGCCGATAGGCGTGCTGCTGGTCCTTGTCTTTCTTAAAATCATCATAGATGTCAAGCTGCACCTGCGAGAACACAGAAAAAAACACAAGCTCAAGCACCTTCAGCAAGCCTGACACGCCCTTTTGTTCAAGTCAGAGCGTCTCTCACCGCCGTTCTTAGTGCTTTGAAATCTCGTTTCCCAACCACTGGGCGGCATTGGTGATGATTTTCAACGGCTCCGGCTGATGGAAGACGTTAAAGTTCTCGTGGCCGGGGCGAAAGTAAAAAACCTTGCCTTTGCCAAGATTCCAGAGGGCACCGCTGCGAAATCGCTGTCCTGCCTCCCATCTCTCTTCGAAGATGACCGCATCGGGAGCGGGCACATGGAACGGCTCATCGTACATCTCCGTTTGCGGAAGCGTGAACTCTTTAGTGATGCCGTTGGCGATGGGGTGATTAGGAAGCAGGGTCTTGAACGTACTCGGCTTGCCGTGGGCCTTGTACGCCGGAAAACAGCAGTTCGGCCGAACGATGCGTACCAGCATGCTGCCATCTTGTCCTTTCTCATAGGATACCGCGGGTGTCAACTCGGCATCGCGAGCTGGTGCCTTGCGCTGGAATCTGCCGACCAATTCGACCTTTGCATTGGCGCGCTCGGCCGCGGAGAGCCTGGCCAGCGCATCCTGCTTCGCACGCTCTTCCATGGCCACCACAAACGGCGTTGACCAATGGGCCGAATGCAGCACAATGAAACTAAACTTGCCGGCCTTTATCCGCTTGACAATCCGCTGAGCAGTCTCGACCGAGATATCACCCTGCCGGCGATGCCCCCACCAAATCAGAACATCACAATTATCGAGCAGCTCGTCCGGCAGGCCCTGCTGTGGGTCATCCATGCCGACCGAACGGACGGAGAACCTCTCCTGCTCGCGGAGGTAGTCGGCAATGTGATTTCCAAGAAAGTTCTCATACATTGATTGCTGTTTGGGCTGTTGCTCATCCCAGACGACAACTCGTACGGACTTTTGCCGTGCGCACCCAACCATTCCCACGGCAACCACTGCTAAAGCCACTGCAAATCTCACAATCATCCTCATCATTCTGCTCCTTCGCCATTTACCGGGCACAAGGGCTCTCCGGCATATCTATGTTTAACATTAGTCCGGTTCAGCCACGCTGCTGAACTTTGCTGCAACAATTATAAGCAACCCGCCGCCGGCGGCAAAAGAAATATCGTAAACAGCCCAATTTTGTAATCAACATCTGGCAGGTTGGTGACGGCATATTTGTGTTAGGAGTAGGTTTGCCAGGGATGGTCTATATTAACGTCGAGGGTGTGGGGAACTCCTTCGCCTGCGCCCTCGGCATTTTCGCTAAAAAACTATTGAAATATTGTTTAGGCCCATTATAATTTGGTATTCGCAAGTAGCGAGATTTATGAATATGGACCGTCAGCCCCGGCGCGCCGGGACTGATTTAGGCATATCAACGAAGAGGGCCGCACCCGTGTCCAGTTCGGTACGGTAATTAGTGAATAGTCATTATCTAATCTGACAGATACGCTCTTGTCGGTTGGCTTGGTCGTAAATTAGGGCGAGCTTGTCCTGCTTGTCCCGAGTTTATCGAGGGGAGTGAAATCGAAGGGAGAGTTGGGGTTGAAGAAATATTGGAATTCGAGAGCGATTGGGGTAGAATTAATGAGATTGAACGGAGGAAATTATGTTCTTTGAGCGGTTAAATGGGAAATGTGAGAACTATAAGAACATTATAAGGAGAAAATCATGTTTTTAAAGCCAATAAATGTGAAAGCTAAGCTTGTCATTATATGTGTCGTCATTGATTTATTTATCACAGGTTGTAAAGAAACAAAAAATTATGACGAAAGCTCCACGCATTCTAACAATCCGAATGAACCCGGGTTCGTACTGGATTTCGAAGAATTAACCGAGCCGCAAGTTCTTAAGTCTGAGCTTTTTCTTTCCTCTGTTCACATTAAGCAGTATCACATTGGCCAACACGAACCGACAATGTATGAGGGCAAAGATATTTCAGGGATTATTTTCTACTATACATTGTTTCCACATACAAAAGAATGGGCGTTAACTAAGATGGATATTCGTATGAAAGATGGCTCCGTAAAGTCAGAAAATCCTTTTAAGGGATGGGCTGTTACCCTTGATATTAATCACGGGCGTGGACCTAATCCTATCAGTATAGAAAAGCACTTTCAACCAAAGAGATTCGATTAGCTTAGTTTTGGGCCAAGGTATTGTAGAGCGAGGTCATCGCCCGGTGGCAAATCCTGTTAGGCAGAAGAATAAAGCCAAAAGACGAGCAAAAACAATAACTAATCGGCAAGCGTTAAAACGGTGCGGTGAGAGATTATCGAAAGACAACTAATGAACGGTAAACAGAAAATTTGTCTCTGGATAGGGATGGCCGTAATTGGGGCTTGTTGCGTTTTTGCCGGAATGGGTGGAATTGATCGTGGATTAGTGTGAGAGAATTGGGGTGAAAAAATAATGAAATTTGAGGGGAAGACTATTTAACTTCAACAGATGCCTCTGGATTGAAGGGATTGGTTCTGACGGCAAGAGAAAACAAATATGGGTAACTGGCCTTAAGGTGCTCCATATAGCTGAGCCATTCTCTTACCAGCAAACCGTACGCCCTCTTTATGTCACCGGCCAAGTGAGTATAATCGGTTTCCGGCAGGCCGGAGGTAGTCTTTCTGTGCGAGAGTTCTTCTGCCAGATGAAAGACTGCCCAGAGAAGCTCGGTAAACTCATCGTGCTCCAGAAGATTCGGGTTCTCTAAAAGGCGAAGCAGAAAAACCCTTTTGCCGATGAGAAAACTTCGCAGCTGCTCAAGGTCGCCCTTATGAATATCAATCTTAAATTCCCGGTCATGAAGAATTTCCTCCATCTTATCGAAGTGCTCCGGCGACCAGTCATTATCGATAACCAGATGCCTGCCGAAACTCTCGGCTTCGGCGTCAAAAGCCCAAAAATACTTCAATAAAGCCATGCCGACCTCGCTGAAAAAAGCGCCAATGACCATATTCAGCTTCTTTAGCATCGAGCGTTTCTCTCTTTCGCTCAATAGCTGATGTATAATCAGTGTGACAAGTAGCACCTCTATAAAGACAAATGCAATATCACCAACAAGATAAATAAAAATATGGTGGGCATCGCGAAAAACCGTAAAATGTAACAAATAGAAGAAGACCGACAGCAAGACCAATAAAAAACCAAAAAGAACATGCTGTTTTTGCTTTTTTGTTTTCATATCTTCGCCATTATATCGAACTTAAAAGACTTTTCCACATAACTCTCAGAAAGCTGAACTTTGCTGCAAAAATTATAAGCCAGCCCGCCGCTTTGATGCAACCCATTACCGGCAAATTTCTGACCCTTGCACGACTTCAAAGGCAAATCCAACTGCGTCCTTGCCGTTTGCCATTGGTAAATTCCTCTGATTTTTAGTTGTGAGTTGTATCAGGCATCGACCTGCGTCTTCATTTCCGCCACGATTTGTCGTGTCTGCGGAGACTGGTCATTCTGTGCCTCTTTGAACGCTGACGCATATTGATTATTTGTCTCTTTGAAAAGCTCATTGCCAGCAATAACCTCCTGCAGGGCTTTCGACTTTATCCTCGCTTCTCTCAGAAATCTAACCGCCTTTGTCCCGTACACACCGCCCAGTAGAGCCGATATCCCGATAGCCAATTCAAATACAGAATCAGCCAGGTCCCACACATCAGGCCGAACCGCCGATTCACCCAAAGCTGTCTGTGCAAGCTCGAAATTCGACTGACGAAGTATATCCTCAGCATTCTCGGCTCGCGGAAATTCCTTCGGCAGACCGTAATAAGAAACAAACGCCCTGCTCTGCAATTCTGACAGTCCGCTCAACGCCTGTAATTTTTCCGAAGTGCTTTCAGTCCTCGCACGCTCGGCTGTTACAGCAGTTGTGCGATTGTGCAGCCAAGCGTTTTGCCTTTGCGCCTCGGTCGGTGCAAAACGCACACTATCACAGCCAACCAGTAGAGTGCAAAAGCCCAATACTAACACCAGCATTTTTCTCATCAGTTTTCCCCCTTAATTCTTGAATGGATTTCACGTTTTTCCGCTATAATACTGTTACTGAATTTCTGAGGTCGTTACAGGAAATTAATCTGTGGACATAGCAAAAACATTCAAACCTAAGACTATACTGTTGTGGCAGAAAGTAGCGCACCATCCTGAGGCGCAGCGAATTTTGGGATTATTCCCTTCCGCCCATATTTACGTAATAGAGCACCAGCATAGGCGAATTTCGCCAAACATGTCACTAGGCCAAGCATTGCTCAGTGGAAAAAGAACTTTGATGATAGGCCAAACCTCATCTTTCGTGGGATATTTCGATGGCCAACTTGGCCCGAACATCTATTGTTGTCCCTATCACAAATTGGTTCCCGTTTCGAATGGCTGTCCCTACTACTGCACATATTGCTATTTGGCCTTCGTTTATCGCAAATACTCCCCATTTATCAAAATTAACATCAATTACGACACAATGTTTAAGCAAATACGAAAAGCTTCAGCCCAATCTGGCGACAAAATCAGCTTCAATATGGGCGAAATGCTCGATAGCCTTGCACTTGATCACATAACCAATCTCACAACAATGTTAATTCCATTTTTTTCCGGTTTTTCAAACAGCTTTCTAATGCTGCTTACCAAAAGCAACAATATTGATAACTTGCTGGCCGTTCAACCTAACAGACAGACTGTTGTTTCCTGGAGTCTGAATAGCCAGCAAATAATTAAGACCTATGAGACCGGGACAGCCAGCCTTGACGAGCGTGTCAACGCAGCGAAGCTATGCCAAGAGCATGGCTACCGAATACGGTTTCGTATTGATCCTGGCATTCTTAGCCAAAACTGGCAAGCCGGATACGCCGATTTAATCCGGAAAGCGCTAACTTGCACCCAGCCTGAGAACATAACGCTCGGCACGTTAAGACTTCTGCCCGGTCATCTCCGTCTGGCCAAAGAAGCATACGGTAATCTCGCTCAAAAACTCTGTGCCCACACTTTTGTTAAAGGAGCCTCGGATGACAAACTCCGTTATCCACCAAAACAACGTGCCGAATTCTACACTTTCTTAATCGATACTATTCGCAGTTATGACAAAAACGTTTCTATCAGCCTCTGCAGAGAAACACCCGAAATTTGGAACATTTTTAAGAACCGCTGCGAATTCAAAAAATGCAACTGCGTGATATGGTAACAATTATGCCACATGACTCTTTCCAACTATCTTTTCTCGGTCAGGTGCGTACAAACAGCGGTAATATGAATAGGTGTAAGTTTCATTCGCATTTCTGCTCGGATAAACATATTGTGTTAATTCTTCTTTGTGGCTCGATATACCTATCGCTCTGCTCATTTGCCGCACAAGCGCCGCTTGAAACCTATCTTGCAGAATTAGAATTCTTCCGTTATGACTACAGAGTTTTCCAATGTTAAGCAGTCCATTAACAAGGCCGTTGAATCCCTTATCTTCATTCAAAGGCGACACGACATAAGAAAAAGTTGCCATGTCATATGTGCCCAAATTAAGCCTTACTCGTCGAAGTTGGCTCATATTGTCAGGAAATGCTTTTTGTGTACTAATCGTTCTACTATGGATAATCCCACTGCCATACCTTCTGCCAATGAGATAATAGTTGGTTAACATACGTTGGCCTGTTCCAAGACAAATACCAGAGATATCATTTAGCACATACGTTAGTTTTGGTATCGTGCCTTTCGAACATTCGCCCATGTTTTCAAGATATTCAAGGATACAGGCAAGCATATCAGTGATTGCTAAAGAAGCAACAGCCGGTCCACATCCAACATCAAGTATCAGCAATTTCCCAGACGCTAAAAGACTCAGAAATTCATTTGAAGTCATATAATCAAACAAACTATGCTGCGTTTGAAAATAATGCCTAGTGAAAAACTTGATTAGGAACGCTCTCATCGCTGATGGGCTTTCCGGATAACGTGTCTCACTTTCTGAAACTTCGCCTTTTGGCAATCGGGATATTTCGCGTTTTAGCACTGATTTCATAGTGTTCGACAGTTGCCATATCCCGTTTGGGCAAAATTCTTCTCGTATGAGATTCTGCAATGTTCTGTTCATAAATGTTACACTGTCAAAATATATTTTGTTGTTTTATCTTATTAGTCACTGTCCCAAAAACCCCTCTGCAACGTCAGCTTCGGGCATGTGTTTCTCAAGTGCCCGCAGCCGGTATTCGTATGAAATGCTCTTGGCCGAAAGCAATTCAAGTTTCTGTTGGGAATCCCGCTGGTATTGCAGCAGCATAGTCACGTCCCTCTGCAGCAGGTCAAGCTGCCGCTGCAGATTGACCCAACTGCCCACGATTAAAGAGGCCAGGAACAGCAACTGAACCAGCACAGAAAGATTTACCTGACGATTAAGGCGCCAGTTTTGCGATTTTTCGTCCACCACCTGTAAGTTCCTTCCCTGCCTTTTCCTGCACGCTAAACGCTATACGCTATACGCTATTTTACACCGGCGCATAGAAAACATTCTTTTCGCCCACTCTGGACATCACCGCGTATGTCCCTGCTGACAACTGGCCCTGCTGCATAAACGATTCAGCCAAGTTTACCGCCTGCATTTGTGCGCCTATTTCAACCGGCAGCGACCCGGCATCACCTATCACTACCGCACAAACGTTATAGACATTATACGATGACAGCCCCTTGACCTTGACGGCCCACGCAGCCGCTCTGGCACCAGGTGAAGTAACTGTCGACACCTCGCCAGTTCCTTCAGAGCCCTGACGAGCAAGACGGGCCAGCATCTCCCGGCTATTTGCAATATTTGCGCCGTCGCTCATAACTGTCACTTCCTTTGTCGAACGATTCTCAAATTCGTACACTGATTTCGAAAATCCATCTGCACCCGTTCTATCCAACTGGTACTGCGATTATTGTTTCGGCAGCTCAGCAGGTCCCTGCTTTCAGGACTTGCACTCACTTTGTCGCCGACTTCGTAATCAAGAGCCAAATAAGCTGTCCGAACACTGGCAGTCTCACCCGTCGCAGACGCTACTGCCGCTCTTTTGCGTACAAACTCATACAACATAGTGCTGTCGTCAATCTCATCTGGTGTCCCGAGCGTTTCATCCGAGCAGCCCGCGAATATACTCTGACCGGAAACCTTACGATATTTGAATTGTCGGGGCACCGTAATAAGCTGCTCAACCACAGGTACGGTGGAATTAACCGGCCCATCAGCTACTATGCAACTCAATCTCTCATCGCTGATTACTGATGCGGTTATCCTGAACCTCAATACTCCTTTCAGAGCTGCAACCCACGTGTTAACATCGAGCTGGTCACTGCTGAGCCACACCCCGCACTCATCAAGCAGGTTATTAAAAGCATAAAGATACTGCCACCAGTGCAGACCGTTATCAAACGATACCTGCAGAAAATAACCCAGGGATTTCCCCTGTTTGTCCGTGCTCAAAGCAGGCCAAAAACGCCTGCGACGGCGAGCAAAATTACTGCTCCCGAAAATCTTTGAAAAATCAAATGCCTCACCCTGATTGTATGGTGCATCACTGTAGTCACCCGCCTCATTAAGACACCACTTTCGATATACATCTTTTACCTGATAAAAATCCGGATTGGTGGAGGGCGAAAATTTGCCGTAATCAGTATCCTCATCTGCAGTATCCCATGCTTTCACCAACTCGAAAGTCGCCTCGTAAACTTTGAAATCACCCTGGCCAATATATCGGTGCGTCACAGGCCAAAAATTCTTCCTGCTGTGCAGGCGTACAATATCTGTCTTTGAAATACTCAACTGCTCCCCGCTCGGCTGACAATTCAACTCGACCACTCTGCCCTGACCGCTTTTATAAAACACAATCGCCTGCCCAGGTCCGGTCGGCTCGGGCCGGGGCACAAATTTGAACTCCAGGCCTATCCGTTCACAGCATCGGTACAGCGCATCTATCAAATTCAATCCTGTTACATCAAGGTCACGAACCACCTGGTTATCCGTAAGTGTCCGCAGTTGTTCGATACCAGGAATCTGCAGTTGGCCGTCTGAGAAATATTCGCACAGCAGGTAATCAATCACTTCCGCATAGCTCCAGAGCTTACCTGCCGACGGCTCAACCGCGAACAGCTTATAACTTTTGCCGTTGCTCTCTATCGATTCAGCCGTAGCGTTAGCTTTTCCATCCGGGTTGAAAACAGTGTCGGTGCCGGATAAATGCAGTGTCGAGCCGTCAGAATCGCCCACTCGCTGACCATAGACCGTGATGCGTTTGAGATTTGCAGAAAAATCTTTAGCTAATACCTCTATTGTTATCCCATCTGAACCAAGTCTCGTTTCCACAACCTCTATATGACCCTCAAAAACAGGAAAGCTATGAACCGCTACACCGGGCGGACTCCCGTTAAAGCGCCGCCGCACACGAATAGACTTTCCAATCCCGAGCCTGGTCTCAATCTCTTCGTCCGTTAAGCTGGCATCGGGATACGCAGCCTGATTTACGGCTAACTTCGCCCAGCTAAATTCCGGCCAGCCGCACCGCACAATTTCCACTAACTCAAGAAAAGGACATAACGACCCATCGAGCAAAGTTGAAGTTACCGCTGCGGGAAGTGCAAGCCGCGTTTGAGTTGATTGGAAAAAATCGATTCTGTTAGACATAAAGAACCTCGGATGTCTCAGACACACTCCGCATTCAGAATATCAATCGCAACCGGACTTTCTGTATCAAGCTGGATTTTTATCAGTACAGAATCACTCTCCGTACCGCCAGTGTCTTCAGCCCTTATGCAAAACAGATATTTGTCCGCATCGAGCGAGTTACTTTGGTAACTATAAAACTTTCGCCCCATATATGGAATCGCAGTAATAGGGTTTTCATAGCCGATATGTCCCGTCCCGCTGTCTCCATAAATCCTGAAACACGCCGGCTCCTGTTTCTGTTCAAGTGGGCAATAATACCAAACAAGCTCTATCTTATTGCCGTCCACCTGTTCGGCTCCTACCACAAAAATATTATTAGGCCCTGGCTCAGCCAAATCACCGCCGGCGTCTATCGAAACCTTGACCGCGGCAGATAAGGTATGCTCCTGGTCGCCGCAATTATTGGCCCGACGAATGACGTAGAAATATGTCGAGCCGCTATTGTGCTGAACATAATCCGGTGGTGACATTTCTGAAGCGTCCACTTCAGCCACCGCCAATATATTTGCAAAATCTATTTGTTCCATACCCTCGCCGCGATACAGCACAGAGCAGCCGCCAACGCGCATCCAGAACCAGCCGCAGCTTAACACTGTGCCAAGCTTAAACGCATTGCTGGTCATACCAACAAACAGTGCCTCTTTTAACCACCCTCTATCCATTAGCTCGGCGTCCTCGTAATGCTCGATTCGGCATCGTCCGGAGTATGAGTCAGGATAATGCTTTGGCCGTCATCATCGTAGTAGTCAATCGCGCCTGTGCTCTTGGTTTGAACGGCCTTATTGGCAAGAATCTTATCAGCCGTCAACTCGCCCGCACCGGTCCATACAATCTCGCCGGCTCCGATTACCTCGTCACCATCAGCAGGACTTGCTCCGGCTTGCAGAAATACTACAACGCAATACCGGCCTGCCGAGATATTACTACTTGCATCGAAGCTGCCGACATAGTGACAACCACCCGAACCTACCTCAGAAAGACCAACATCATAATCATCTACATTATGGCTATTGGCACCCCAGTCTTCAAAGGATGAACCATCAGATAAGGCAACCTGACCCGATGAATCAAAACGAACCGCATATAAGCTCTTGCCGGATTCATAATCTATGTGTATTTCATTCGCCATTGGATTTGTCCTTATTTGAATCAAGTCTGAACAGTTGCAGTTTTAGCCGATTGGCTCTCTGGTCAAGGTCTTGAAGGTGTCTAACCAATTCTTCTCTATTAAGTACAAGCTCGCCCAATTGAGCGAGAATCTCTTTACGGTCATCTTCCATTTTCAACCTCATTACGGTAATTGGGCATAAAGGTTTTGTAGTTCTGATTTTCCATTGAGATACTTATCTTTCAATTCTTGTTTCTGCTCTACCGTTAATGTTACTCCTTCTATAATTCCATCAAAAGCTCTCAGAACATACATTCGCAGGGCTGCACATTTATCAGCCATCTGGTTTAACAATTGTTCAGCTTCTCCTAATTGTTCTCGTGTAATTGCCATACATTCCTCCTTACGACAATCGTTCAATCGCTAAAAATGTTAATTCTTGATCATAGTCCAAGTTCACAGCCCCACCTGAATTATGAGAAACCTTTAACTCAACATAATCATTCGCCTCTAAGTAAGATATTATAGCGTTACCTCCTCCTATATAATCATTATGAGATGAGTGTAGCATTGTTACAGCATGAGAAACACCATTTAGAAAACAACCAACTATATACTTTTTGTCTGCTGAAAGAGGCGGCCTGAAACCTGCACTAAAACATATGAGATAATAACCAGCATCTGTAGCCGTAAATCTATAATTCGGACTGCCTGACCACTCACTGAGTTGGTCAAATTGAGTGCTATTTAGCTCCACCTTGTGCCAGCCGCCCGAGGGAATTGATTGCGCACTATTTGCTCGGATAACGCGACATCGAGATTGATTTGATATTGCAAGTTTGCCGATGATGTCAAGCAGTCCTCCTGATGGTGAAACTTTAAGATTGCATCCACCTGAAGTAGTTATCTCAGGTAAGCTGCCAACTGTCTTAAACAAGATAAAGTCACCGGCGTCACCTCCCGCATAAAAGTGTATCGAGTCAGAGGCAAAAAATACCAGGTCAAGACAGCTATCCACTCCCGTAATATAACTCTTACGCTGTGCCCCAGACCACCAGCCCAGAAAGTCGTTGGTTGCAAACTTAATCTCTTTGCCATTTACGTCCAAATCGCCACCAAGTTGTGGTGATGTATCCTCGGCGACATTATGAAGTGCAAATGGGTCTATTAGTGGTGATATAAGCATTGAGCATCACCTCCACTTATTTCTATGCCCCGCTTGATTTGCGGTTTCATTTATGCTTCTTCAGTCCACGTTCCATTCTTCGCTGTCGTCACCCAGTCACCGTTTGAATCGGCCGCCAAGCTCAAACACTCACCTATGGCATCAGCCGATTTATATTTATCCACCGTTTGCCCGCTGTCGTCCCTGATTGCTGCTGTACCGGGGTCAACTCGTAACTCCTGCGCCGCCTGGATCGCAAAGGTAAATACCGTCCCCACAGGAGCGGACGCAGGCAGCGTAAGCGTAACCGTCCCTGTAGCACCAAGATTCGTATGAACGCTGCCGGACTCCGCCGCCGTAAGTGTGTCGTCACTGGTATGTGCCTCAATTGTCTTTTTCACCCCACCAGCCTCGTATGGCATCACAAAATTATGGCCAATACGCACATCGCTTATAGACTCGATGTCGCCACCTGAGGTGCTTACCATCGCCAGGCGAATATGAGGCGTCGTCGCCATATTGGGAAAAGTGCTGTATTCATTGGTAGCAAGATTGCCCGCCGAATCCAGATAGACATAAATATTTTCTTTATCATCCGCCAGAGTATTGCCTGATGAGCCACCGTAACTGACAAGCTCTGTGCCCAGCCAGAACTTGCCGCTTTTTACACCGATATCCAGCCCGCCTTCGTCATAAACCCGTAAATCATTTGCACGCCTCGTGGCAAGAAGCAGCCGATACAGCAGCTTCCTGAATTGCAGATAATAAGGTGCTGTACCGGTTGGTATGTATTCAACACCGGTCTCACTGTCAGACTGTACATTCAACAACATGTTGTCAGATGGATAAACCTCAGCCATAATTCAAACTCCTCTTCTTTATCGTGTTCCTGCGAAAGATTGTCAGTTGTGCGAAGCCCCGTCATTCCTGCGAAAGCAGGAATCCATTTTCTTTTCCTTTTCGCTATCCGTTATCCGCTATTTCAAGCACCAATTGATTCGTCTGTTTGTCAAACGAAGAAATGCTCACTCCTTCAGCAGGCCTCGCTGCCGGTATTACTGTGATTTGCCCCGTCTCACTGCTGCTTTCATTGCCCGCATTGTCGGTAACCTTAACTGCGAATTTGTAAACCCCTGCTTGCAGTGGCCGACTTAACCATTCAATTGTATCGGCATCAAGCCCAAACTGCCCTCTGCCAAAACTGCCTTTTCCAAAGCCAACCGCTGCTGCCGAATCATAACCGAAGTCACTTGCACCAAATCTGCTCATCCCAAATCCTGCTTTATCCTGCCAGGCCGGCCAAATCTGTATCGGAGAATTAGGCAGCGGGTTCTCATAATCTATCTCCCCGGTCCCATTATCAAAGTAGATTTGAGCAGCCGAATCGATTGGCAAATTCTGACCTCGCAACAAAGCTATTTTTACTCTTCCGCTTTGAGCCGGTGACAAATCAATCTCATCACTAAAATCGGTTTTTGCCTGGTTGGCTTCGACTGCGAAAACTTCAATCCGGACCGGCGCCTCCAAAGAAGTGGGCATCTGAACAATCATTTGCCTTTGCTGGCTGTCAATTGTCGCTCCTGCATACCGACCGTTGACATAAACCTGATACAACTTATCGTGTAAACTCGAATGCCACTTTACTAAAGCTACTCTCGGTGCACCGACACTCATACCGTCTGCCCAAACGCCGCCCGGCAATTCAAATGCTATTACTTTATCTATCCCGCTACTTACAAGTGTCATAACTACTTCTTTTCCTGTTCGCTACACGCTGTCCGCTATCAACTGCGTATAAACGATTTCGTAATCGACAGCTACGCCGCCGCCGCTTGTCCTCTCATTTGTTACCTTAAAAACATCCATCCGAAGATTATCAAACTCTTGGCCGCCGTCGGTCACCAATGTATGCGTATCGCCATCCATACAGGCCGATATTGCGCTCATCCTCTCGCTCATTTGCGTTCGGCTCATTGCCCGCAGGGTACCTTTCTGTTTTATCCTCCTGTCCCGTTCACCGAGGTCGATACTAAGCATACCGTCCAGCCCAGGTACTGTTCTCTCTACCGAATCCCGGCTGATACTGCCAACCTCAATCTTCAACTGCTGCTCGTCAAACAAAATTTGTTCATCTAATGTAGTGCTCATAAAATTTCTTAATTCTTAATTCTAAATTCTAAACTCTCAGTCCCGCACCAACCTTACAGACGCCCCTGTCTTAGTCACATCGGCTACTCCATCACTGCCGACATCGATACTGAGCCGACACCGCCCTCTCGCCTTCTCAAAAAGCCGTTGATAGTACAAACCCTTTTTCCAGAAATTCTCGTCTTCCGCTTTGCTGGCCAACATCGCATAGATACTGGCAATCACTGCAAAGACTGAGGCCCTCTTTAAAACATTCGTGTCCATAACGTCCTCTACATCATAGACGCTCGCAGGATCCCCCGGTCCAATGCTGAAATACTCGGTCAACTGAAAACCAGCTTCGTTGGCCTGTGGCCCAAATGTGCTGATACGATAGGATATATCATTAGCTGATGGTGGTGCTATAGGTTCATCATCTGGGGCTGCCCTGACAACCGAGACGGCAAGCTGCGTTGCAGAATCCACAGAGACTATCTCGAACGAACCATCCAGCAATCCATCGGCAGATTGCAGATATATGACCCCGTTAGCTGAAACTTGCGCACTCACAAAATCTGCGCCGATCGCAGTAAATGTCGTCCCGCTAAGCGTCCCGCCTGTTCCTGCTGTTAATACCTGGCCCGGCAGGTGTAATTCCCCGAACAGTATCGGCTCC
>JGI10211J14876_10000408_pt1 | contig 18414 bp, 20 predicted proteins | sample Etolagsediment_FD_14876 | JGI IMG/M metagenome (IMG submission 14876)
CATAATAGGACAATATGTGAGAAATTGCCGGAATTTATGGAAATGCCATGCTATAAAATGCGTTTAAGAAAGAATGATGATTGTACATTTTTTTTCTCAAGTGACTTATTGGTGGAGAAAAAGAATGAATTGGAATGGGAAATATGCTGGGAATGTGGGAAAATAGTTGGATTAGTTTGGGCAACATTTTTGTCCTTAACTCTTTTTACAAGATTAGTACTACGAAATGGCGCAAAAAATGAAACTTTTAAAAGTAAAACAGATTAAAGATAAAATGAAGATTTTGATAGATTTAACATCTTTCGCATTGATTTTATTTTTCCTTTATCATGGTTGGTGTTTTGGTCAGAAAGCATATAATGAGACCTATTATGTAAGTGTTGATAATTGTGGAATAATTCATTATCCAACTTTTTGCTATTATACAACAAAAAAAGAGCCGTATGGGATAAAAATTATTTACAACGAAGAAGAATGCAAAAGAATACCTTTTGATTTTGAGAAAAAATGCTACAAATTAGACAAAAAAATTACTGATGAACAATCACTGCACTTTGATTTGGAATCTATTTGGAAAGAAACTAAAGAAGATAACAAACAAATAACTTTTGATTTTACAGTTGCTATTGTATTTTTTAATGCAGCCTACATTTGCTACATGCTTCGCAGGGAACTTTACGATGAACTTAAAAGCATAAAAGTACAATAAAAAAATGATTTATAAAAAAATTAGAATTTACAATAAAAAAGAATAAAATGTCAGATTTTATTGCATATCTTTGTATGGATGGCAATAGCCATCTTTTACCTGATGCAACTATAGAAACATTGCATTATATAAACAGCGATATAACAGATTATTCCTTTTTACCCGAAAACATTGGATTATTTGTATTAAATATTGATTGTGTAAATGATAAAATAAAGGTTCCAGAACATGTTAAAAATGTTAAGATTGAATATGAAGATGAGAAAAAGTTTAAATTTATACCAGACGTGGACACACTAATATTGGAAAAATGGCCAACTCTTGATTTTTTGCCTAAAATCAGAAAATTGGAAATATATGGCTCCATTGAAAGAGCCCATTGCGAATCTATAAATTTTCTTCCTTTGGGGTTAGAACATTTAGTATTGTCCACTGGAATTACAGAAAATCCCATAAATCTTATGAATTTACCGCTAACAACACACACTCTGGAATTATTTGAAATAAATACTACAATACCTCCACAAATAAAAACATTGATTGTTGACAAAATATCAACGGATTTACCAGAAACAGTGGAAAATGTAATATTAAAAAAGAATTTGTTTTCTGATTGGAAAGAATTGGACAATTTTAAGAGAAAGTACCCTGAAATAAAGTTTACGTGTTTGTAAAAAAATGATTATAAGAATAATTTATAATAAAATACATAAAATGATTACCTATATTATTATTGGTGGTTGTGTAGCATTAATTTTAATTATTATTTGTGGATTAACATATAGGATTTACCGACAATTAGGAAAAAAATGATTATTTTTATTGATAATATATGGGAACATAAAAATGGAAGTTTTGAATATCACCCCAGAGGAAAATGATATTTTGAAGAAAAACTACAATGTTATTATAGGATGCAAAAATACTCACAAACCTATGAATGAGAAATTGCGCAAAAATTTTGTTGAGATTGGGGAAATATTAGAAAAAAATGAGGACATAATTGGTGAAGATTACCCAACACATTGGGGAAAAATACAAAAATTATATGACAAATGTTTTTGTAACAACCCTCAATGTATATGTTCAAAAGATAGAGTTTGTGCTCATCCAGTGTCAATAAAATATTGTAAAAACTTTAAAAAATTTGCTGAGATTTGTCCAACATTCCATTATTTCTTAGATGATGAGCATGAATTTTCTTTTAAAACAGAAATGACTAATCATTTTATACATCCAGTTGAGTTGATTAAGTCTTTGCTTGTTTTAATAGATTTAACAAGTGGGAGAGAGAAAAAGGCGAAAGGTGTTCTAATGATTGGAGATGTAGTTATGCAATCAAGAAATTTTTTAAATACACAAAAGAAATTTACTGAAACAGTTATCAAAAAATTTGAGGAATTCCTTAAAACAGATAAACTTATTTTTGATAGATTTTCTGAAAAACTCGGGATTGAAAGAAATATTCTGGAAATCTGGCTTGAACAACTGAAAAATTGATTTTTTGTTAATTTAACTTTATAAACAACAACTATGAAAGTAGAAAGAAAAAAGAGAAATTATCGGAGTAATCCAATCGCTTCCGAAATGGAGCAAAATATGCGTAAAGCATACCTAACTGCTCTAAATAAAATCGCCAATCAATGGATTCACGATGAAGATAGTGGCTGTGATTGGGCAAACACTGCCCACAAAGAAAGGCTGGAATTTGGACCAATCACATTTGTTTACCAACATGGAAAGAAAAGCGATGGTTGGATTAAAGAAGGACACGTTCTTTTTATCATTGACAAAAAAGAAAAAATTGGCACAGTTATGAGAAGAAAAATACAAACAATAATTGGTGAATGCAACCGTATATTGGTGGCAGATTATCACAATGCATTGGAGGAAACGGGTGGCAATTGGTTTAAAACTGTAAGGGAAGAAACAGCGGAAAATATTTTAGCAATTAGTAAGCCGTTTGAATGTAAAAATCCGCATTTCTGGAAACTTACATTTATTCCTCTGGATGATATACATGGTTCTGGAAGTTGGGGATGGAATCCGAAATGTGTGCAGCAAGAACTTGGTGTGTACGATGAGAATTGGTATAACGAAGTTATACAAAAAATTAAAAATAACTAATCCTTCCCAAACATTATTACCATTGGGTAAATCTTGTTATTGTATTTTATAATCACCAAAAAATTGTTCACCATTCACTCTAGAAGTGCCATAATCCTCGCAATTGCAGATTTTCCCTGTGGAACAGGTGCTGGAAGCGTATTTCTCCCACAGTTTGCCCTACATGTCGGGCATGATGTTGTCCCTCTAGCATGCCACCCTTTCAGGCAATCGTCACAGATAATGTGTCCACAGCTCGTGATGCGTGCTGTTTTTGCCACTCTGTGGTAGAACCGAGACAAACACACTGTACATAAAAACGATGGCTCCTCCCTTTGTGTTGGTGTCCGGCTTCTCTTGCCCAGTTCCTCCTCGTGATGTGCATGAGCCTCTTCAATCCACAGCGGTGCAAGTTCCCTGCATCCCAGCAAGAATCTCTTGAGTTCATCAGGAAATGTGAGCAGCTGTTCAGCAATCGTCTTGGTACCTGCCAAATCCGTATCCATCGCCGTCTGCAACCAGTGCGCAATGGGATCAGCAATGGCCATACCATAGGATTCCCAAAATTCCCGCAGTCTCTCCACTGTGATGTTGAAGTTGCACACCAGATGTCCAATCGCCTTGTGATAGCCCGACAATGCAGACGGGTTGATGGGCTTTGGAATGTAACGAAACAAATTGCGGTAGAAAAGGACGTGCTCCTCACCATCACACTGGAACTTCAAGTGCACCAGATTGTGCATACTCATGTGCCACATCATCTTGTGCAACATATCGCCCATATCCAACCAGTTGCAACAATCCTTGACAATCAGGGCAATCTCCGGATGAGGTGGGCACACGATGGTGTCACCATTGGATGAACGAGCAATTGCCGCCACAATCCAGAGGGCTGGAGATGCAGTGTCGGGGACAATGTCCTTGACGTACTCCAGCAGTTGACTCTTCAAATTGTTGGAGACAAAGTCCAGAACGTGTTGCCGCATTGTTGGGTCTGCCAGCCTCTCCTGAATAGTTGCTGCATGTACAGTGGTATCCACATGAGTCGCAAACGTAGACCAGTACTTTGGCGATAATGTCCGCAGCACAAGTGTGGTTTTCTCTGCATCTGCAAGCAGCTCTTTGTTGTGAGGAGGAACAGCAACCTTCAAATACTCCTCCAATTCGGGGATGGACAGGCTCTCTACAGTCCTCTCGGTCCAACCAAGGAGGGGCTGTCCATCTAGAAACCTGCCAGTGAACTTCAACGACCCCCCACGAAGATTCGCTGCCAACGTCTGCCAGTGTTCGGCAGACAACTGCGGCGGTGCTTCAAAGTTGGTATTGGTCAAGAAGTCCACAACCTTCTCATCCAGATTGTCCAGAAAGACTGGAACAGCCTGCTGAATGAAGAACTTGCGCCTCCTTTTGTGACCCATGTATGGCCAGATGGCCATCATTGCGGCCACAGGAAGGAGTTGCCACTGAGCTTGATTGTCCAGAGGGTAAACCACCCTTGTGACCCAGCTGTTGATGTGTTTTCCACCAATGAGGCTCCAATTGAGAACATCTGCCCAGCCATCCACATCTTGAAAGTTGTGGAGGAACCAAAGGGCGTAGTTCTGGTTGTCCGAGAACTGGAGAATGTCATTAGTGGTCTTCTTGTGCTCCGCTGACATGTCAGCAATCATGGCCAACACACTATCTTTCCAGTATGTTGCAACTTTGTTTGCTGCACGTGCAATCGCAAGAAGAGCAACCAAGAAGCGCATCCTCTCTTCTGGTGGAAGAGTTTGTGCATGTGCTTTCGCATCTTCATATGAAATCCCGTTCAACAACTTCCTTGCGTTACCCTGTGTGGGCAATTGCTTACCAACAATAGATTGCCACTGATTTGCAATAGCGTCCATTGTGAGTCTATCCGGAATTTATAATATGTTCAAACAAAATGCATCATTTTTTTCTGCATTAATTGGGAAGAACATTGAACAATGGTCCAAATGGTACTTTTTTGTCACACACGCACCTTGCGCAGAAAAACTGTTGCAGTTCGCAGTCAACCGTGTATTTTGCATACTTGCAGCTCACAGTTGTCTTACAATGATTGCAAACAATCGCTTCCCTCTTCTCCACCAGATCCTCAGTGAACTTCCTCTTCTTCCCCGCCAATTGGTTTCTGGGTACACCTTCCTTTTCCTTCTCCCACCGCTCCTTGATTTCTGCAACAAGCTTGGTGCTTTCCGCCTCCTGATTCAAGAACAAGAGAGTGTTGCGAATGGGCGTAAGGTAGCTCATCTGAAGTGGAGCGATGCCGTCAACCACAAACTCCTTCCATGTGTCCGGCAATTTTTGAAAGATGCCTTCCATGGTTTGTCTTGATGTTCGGCGCTGCTTAAGTTCACTGAAGAAGTTGACCAGAATTGGATGCAGTTGTTGCTTTTGCTCCTCTGTAACATTGGCAAGAGCAGCATTTACTTGCGTAATAACTGCTTCGTCATTTGCCCAGCGAAGTGAAAGGTAGTTGCACAAATTCGCATAGACAATCGCAGGAGGAGATGCACCAACAGGAACTGCTCGCATGAGGCTGCAGATCTTGTAGGATGCAAAGACAATGGTAAAAGAAAAACGGTAGCCATTGCTAAGAATTGCATACAAAATCTTCTGGCAACTGCTATGTTTCCAAAACAGTTTCTGTGCCCACCCTGACTCTTCCACCATCTGCTTCAATGTCCGCAGCACAGTTGTTACTTGTTGGCGAAAAGATAGGTGAAAACTTGGAGGATGAATCTGAAGATTGTACAAAAGCACTGCACTCCAGTGAAGCATCATGCGCAACGACACATTCACCTGCTGGTCATTAGCAATTGTTCTTACCAATGGTCGTGGTAGGTACCAAACCAATGTCAAGAAGGCTTGTGACTTTTTCTCACATAGCTCCTGCAACTTCTCCTTCAGTTGGGGGTAAGCCACGAGCAGTGCCTGCTTGTCTTCTGGCAGTACAACGTCGTAGTCAGGCACCACACGCATTTGACTCAACAGTTGGATGATTTTCTCTGCTGTTGCCGCCTCCTTAATGAGCTGCTCAACAAACTGTGGGCGAGATGCATCCTCCACTGATCTTACCTTGTGGACATTGTTGTGCCACCAGATAAGCTCCTTCATGTGGTCAAGGTTGTTACCCGAAGAAATGCTGAAGGCTATGTTTGAGAAGTGATGGGACCATGGCATTCCAATGCCTGAACTGAGTTTGCCAACGATGTATGGGCAATGAGGCATGAACACCTGCGAAAACGCATCCTGCTTGTTCCATTGCGAGCCCCAGATGTCATTGTTGTACTCCTTCTGCTTGATGAGCTCCAATGCTTGTGGCAACTCCATCACACCTGCTGCGACAAGAACTGACAATTGCATGATGCAAAAGACATTTTTGGTTCGCTGGAACAGGTCAGGATTTGCCTGAACAAGAGGGACTCCGACCAAGCCAGCGCTCAGGATGGAAAGCACTTGTGAGTGGGTTTGAGGGTAGGGATGCTTAAGGTCCACCAGCAATTGCTTGACTTGATCCTGCATAACCACGAACCCTCCATCCCACAACTGTTGCCGTTGGGCGCCTTCCAAACGAATGAGGATTGGCGCCATAATGGGCAATATGTGCAGATCCAACTTGAGCACAATGGTGACAAAGTGCGGATGCGAGATGCCAGTGGTCGCAACATCAATAACTGGTTGCATGGCACTGCTGGAGTCTCTTGCACAATGAAGAAGTGCCAGAGCAACTGCCCAGCGCTTGGTGCATCCTTCTGATGCTTGCAGGATGTTCAGAACGTCTTGCAAGTCAATGGTATAGCGAAAGCCAAAGTTCTTGCGATTTGTTACAACTGCAACTACTTCAGCGAAGTTTTTGGCAACCAGAAGTTCCCAAAGTTGGGCTGGTTTGCCAGTGCCAGATGTCCTTTTGGATTGACCTTTGGACATTTTGAATGACTCAAGATAGTAAATGAGTAATAAAAAAATGCATCACTTTTTTATATTTTTTTCTTAATAAACTATAATGCTAATGATTATTATTTTACTTATTACTATATTTTTCCTTTTTATGGCCAACTACAATCAAGAGACCTTTAGCAATAATGATGTCCCAAAAAAGATTTTTACATATTGGGACAGCAACAATCCACCACAATTTATCTTGGATTGCCAGAAAAATTGGCGGAAATTCGCCCCAAACTACACAATCCATTTCCTTAACCAGAAAAATATTGAAAACTGGATAAAACTTCCAAAAGGTTGGAAAAATCTTCCCCCATATCGCCAATCTGACCTCATCCGTTTACTCCTTATACACAAATATGGCGGTATTTGGTTAGATGCATCAATCCTTTTAATGAACAATCCGGATAATTTCGTAAAAGGTCTAACACTTTTTACAACACCAGATACAACATTAAAGAATCCGGTGTATGAGAATTGGTTTATTGCTGCACCAGCGGGGAATGAATTGATAAAACGCTGGTATGATGAAGTAATAATTGCATTAAAAAATAAAGATAAATATATTAATCAGAGTCCACCAGAGAATGTAAAAAAAGTGGGAAATGCCAGCTATTTAATATGCCATCTTGCTCTAAAAAATATAATGGGAAAACCAGTTGGAACATTCCACCAAAGTAATAAAACAGCATTTTATTACCACACAAAAAGAAATTGGAAAAATATATGGAAAAAACCAATTGATGTATTACCTGATAAATTATTGGTAAAAATACGAGGTAACGACCGCAAACATTTTACTAAAGCCCCTGATAAATTTATTTCTTAATTGTTGTAATATATGTACGACAAAGTGGACAACTCCGCTTCCTTCTCATCCATTGCTCCAAACATTGCCAACAGAAAATATGTTGACAAGATGTTAAACAATTGGAGGATTGGTAGCAAATATTGCAATGATCCTTTAATTGTTGGTCTAATTCAATGAAGTTGATGGGTTCCATAATTTCGTAAAGAATGGTGCCATCTAATTCAACATCTATTTTATAAATTGTTGGATTTTTAGTTACCATATAGTTTGCTTTGTAAAAATCACCATTATCGCATACATTGCGAAAAAGACAATGATTATATTTTTTTACATCTTGTGCATTATCATGCATCCATTCAAAACATGGCTGTCCACAAGAACAACCAAATTTGTAAAAAAAATCAGATATATCAATTTCGTATTGTTGGACAATAGATGTTAAATAACTTTCAAAAAAATACCAACTATCTACAAACATAAATTGTTCTACTAATAAATGGAATTGTTCTGTGTCCATGCCATTAATTGCTATCCAACATTCCAACATCGTTGTACATTTCTTTTTACAGATCAGATTCCAAATTTCTTCATTGAATTTATATTCTGGGCGATGTATGTGAATTATTTTAAAAATATCGGGGTCAAATTCTTTCATCCACAAAATATGTGCCATAAAAAATCGGTTAATATCAATAGGGAATTTTTCCAATATAATCTTATGCACTCGTGAATTAAATGCTCCTTGCAATATTTGGTGGATTTCCTGATAATCTAACGAATAATTTGGGAACAACTCAAAAAGTAATTTCCAATCTTCATATAGAATCTCAGGTAATTTGTTAAAATCAATGCAGAAAGTTGTGTTTAAATCACCGGCATCATTGTTAATAACATATTTTAATATTTCAAATTGTAATGAATCGGCAATTGATTGGACTAAAGTTTCATTGTTGTGATATTGGCAGAAATTGCTTTTTTCTTCTAATAGGATGTAGTCGTCAACAGTGAAGAAATGGAGATTATCTAATATGTCATAGTATTGTCGGTTTGTTAAAAAAGAATAAAACATATATTTCTTTAATTCACATAACAAATAAAAATTGCAGTTAACAATAATATTTGCAAATGTCTCCTCCAATAAAAATTCTGGTTTAACATTATCTATCTTCTGGTAAGCATCATCTGCCATTTTTGTACATAAAAATGCATGATAATTAACTTGGGTGTGCAAAAAAGAAATAAAAAGCAATTCTATCTCATAATGCTTATCTAACCTATTCAACTTAGAAATCAATTCTGGACAAATAATTGTTACAGACAATCTTTTAACAATTTTCGCAAACTTCTCACTTGATAACAAACATACCTCATCAATTGATAATTGCGAAATATCCAATAAATGTATAATATTTTCTATGCGTTCATTGTAATGAAGAATTGGAAAAGTTAATTTATTGCGTTTTATAAAGTCTGCATCTGCATCTAAAATAGATTGTAAAAAAAGTGGTTTAACAACAATGTGCAATATTTCTTCTGGATTATCTAATGTAGTATTTGCATATTTTTCCACAAAATTCTTTATAGCATATTGTTTACGCAATTTAGCATTGTATTGCTTATGGATTGGGAATTTTTTAATGAAATTTACAATTTCCTGAGAACAGACATCAACTAAAAAAATGTTTTTGCGTGCATTGTAAAATTTTAATGAAGGCTTTTTAGCAATTATTTGCTTCATTTTTGCCAAATTATTATCTAAACCAGCTTTTATAAGAAGATTTTGCATTTTTTATATGTTGTAAACTATTTTTTAAGTTAATAAAAAAATGATTAAAAATTATTGTATGATAATTACAATAATAACAAAGAATAAATGGTAAAACACCAAGATTGTAAAACAAGTATTGATGAAGATTTACAAAAAATGTTGGAAGAAGCATGCAAAGATGCTGCATATCAATTGAATTTAATTATATTTGGGAAATGTGAAAGTTTTGTTTATAATTAAAATAAACCAAAAAATCCATTTCCAGATTTTGTATTAGTTGTCAATTCTTCTGGTGCACTTCCTCCTCCTAAAAGTGGTTTGGACAATGTTAAATCATTTGTTAAAGTCCATTTGCAATTTAAGCGCTCCTTAAAATAAGTAACAATTCTATATCCAGATTGTAATTTTTGCACAACCACTTTCATTATAATCTTAGTTCCTTCTGGTCCAGAACCCCAGAAACTTGTTGATATTTTATCACCTTTTTTCTGCCATTTCCCCCATTGTGTACCATATTGTCCACCAGATTGATATTGGAGTGTAAAATCTTTGTAATATGTTAAAGTATCACTTTCTTCATCAAAGTCACCTGCTGGTGGTATATATGGACCATAATAAAATGGCACTTGCAGTTGATAACCTTTAAAAATAACTCCATCATATGTTAATTTGGTGATTGTTGCTTGATTGGTAATAGGTGCTTCAGGATTTACTGTGTCAACCGGTATTTTATAAGTGGCGATATAATTGCCGGCAACCCAAAAATTTTTTAGGCAACTCATAAAATTATTGATATTTTATTTCTTTATTTTGGGATAATAATTTAATGACTTTCTGGACTGGAAAATTTATTTTGCTAAATATTTTCGGATAATTATAAATTATATGCATATGTAACCAATTCACAGAATTTCTTGGATAAATATGGAAAAATCCGTTGATATTATTGTAAATTTCTGCAATAAAATTAGTGGATTTTAAGTCCATTTTAGAAAGTTCTTGCATATATATTTCTAAATTCTTTTTGCTAATTGGTATTTCTAAAAAATGTTTTGGATAAATAAAAAAAAGTATTGCAATTAATTTACCAATTCTTAGCATATATTCTATAAGTGGTATATCCGTTTTATTCATTGTTTTTACATTAAAAATGCGTCTTTTTGGAAAAACCAACAAATGAAGAATACTTTTTTCTTTTTTTGGAAACATAACAATTACTTCATCATCATGATAAATGATATCTTCATTTGGTTCGTTATTTTCAACAATTGGTTGTATAAATGGTATATCTTTTTTTCCATTGATTAGAATATATGGTGTTTCATAATTTTCCCATTTTTTTATGGCATTAATATCCATTAACTTTATATATATTATTTTTCAGATTGTTTTGGCACCTTTTTTAGGTATCATCCAATCTTTGCCATATAAATATTCATAATAAGAAGTTTTTGGAACATTAAACACTAAATCACGCCATTTCTTTTTTGTGAATTGTAAATGGGATATAAGTTCAGAGCATNGTTCTTGCNTTTTACTTATGCAATGCTTACGAACATCAACAATTTCNACATCCATCATATGATGGTCTTTTAAGAAAAAATGCAAATCCATTTTTGGCATCAATTCCACATTATATACATATCCACGTTTACGCATTTCTGGAACTACCAGTGTTTCAAATCTTTCCTTGTCTTCTGCAAAAATACCAATATCCACATCATCATCCCATGCAAGCAAATCACCATTTCTGTAAATACCCAATGCAGTTCCTTCGCTTAAATAAAAAAATATGTTGTGTTTTTTAGTACAATCATCTAAATCTTTTAGCATTTTATGGCAAGTATCTATGTTAATACCATGATGCTTTCTGTATAATTTTAGGCAATATTTGTAAATCATAATGTAAAATGTTAGAATTGTTACTAAACAGGTAAAAACAAATATAAGTAATATGATTTTCATATAATGTTAAATGATATAAAAAATTGAACAATATTTTTTCTAAATATTAAACACCTAATAATGAATGTATTAGTACAAGGTTGGAATTTAACAATTTATCCCACAAAAGGAGATATTAAAAATGAAGAAATTGTTTTTTGTGGAGAAATTGCCATATATTTAGAAGAAGAAAACTACAAATTTTTTTTGGAAAATCCACCAAAATGCAAGTTTGATTTATTGGTTGAATTAGGAAATGGTATGCTGCCATGGTTAAAGGAACCTGACCAACAAACTCATCCATATTTTTATAGAATAAGTTTTATTCATGGTTCTATAATGAATGAATTAATGACAATGCAAAAATCCTTTAAACAATTATCTTCACAAAAATTTTTTACATTGCTTAAACATTTTCCCAATTATTCACTCATGATTATTGACCAATTGCGACATCAGATTGTAAAAACATCCACTAAATGGGAACTTTTTGTTACAAAAATGATTGTAAATAATATTGTAAAAAAGAACGGAGAAAGAAATATTGATTTACTACTTTTACAAATGCAAAAAGATAATTTAGTAGACCAATTACAGTGCAAAACAACAGAACTTTCTACAATTAAAACAGACTTTAAAAAATACAAAGATTCCACTGAAAAAGAAATTTCACAATTAAACAAAAATATAACAAGAAACAATAGAGACACTGTAATTTTGGAACAATTATTGCAAACACAACGTGAAGAAATTGGTAGACTTAAAGATGAATTGCAACAATTAAAAGCAGAAAAATACAGTAAAATGACAAAAGATTACCAAAAAAACATTGATAAAATGCGAAAAGAAACCAAGGAATTAAAAGAAAAATTTTCAGAAATGGAGCAATTGTGGACATCTGCAACTGAACGTGCTGAAGATTTACAAGAAAAGTTGGAAAAAACCAGAAGAACAATGACAGAAAGAATGTTTGCTCAAGGAAAAGAAATGCTGGAATTAAAAAGAAATTTAAAAACATCTGCACCAAACATTATTTTACGAATTAATGAATTGCCAATGATTGAACCAGAATGCAATGATTTAAAAATGATTATTAGAATATCACAACTTAAATTTTGTTACATTTTGGGAAGAAGATTGGAAAGAAGATTTTCTCTAACAATGTTTGAAAAAAGCCCAGAAATGGAATTAAACATTCATCCATTGTTCGGACGTATGATGCAGATTTTATCCAAAAAAGAGGAAAAATCTGAAAAATTAGAAACTTTTATGAAGGAATATGGCGTTGTTAAAAATTTGGGTGTTCTTTTAGGTGATATTTTTATGGAAGAATATTTAACTGGCGCATTCTATTACAGCTGGTTCTGCTTCAATTGTGAACAATTTAAAGAATACAATTATTTACCATATTTCTTTAAATTTTTCTGGAAATTGCAGCCAAATTACCAAAAAATTATTGAAACAATGAATCAACAACAGCCAACATTGGAGAAATTAAATGATTGTTTCGTTTTTTATAATAAATTATTTTTTTATTTAATGTAATGCGATGCATTTATTTAAATAAGGATGTTGAATTAAAACCGGCAAAGTACGAAAAATACAATGAATGGAACAATAATATTTTACAATATTGTGCAAACAATAATTTAGAAAACAATTGGTTAGAAATAGACATACAATTATCTAAGCAATTTAACAAATATTTTTCTCATGAAAATATACAAAATTATCTGAAAACAATGGAAAAATATTATTTAATTGGCGTTGTTTATCTTGAACCACCAAATAAATATGATGTATTGCCATGTTTTACAGAAACAATAAAAAATAATGAATCAGTTATACAATGTCAGAAAAGGTTTGTTAAAGAAGAATTGTTCAGCAATTCTCATGTGTTATATTTAGCGAATAATAAATGGAAAAAACAGAAAATTCACACATTCCACCAGAATATAAAAAATATATCAATAATTGATGACCAAATGGAACAGAATGAAAATTCTGATAATTGGAGAAGAAAAATGAATTTGCTGGTTGTGGTGGAAAAAAGAGAAGATGCTGAAAATTTTATAACAGAATGGAGAGCAAGGCGACATAATTTACATACAGAATCGGAGAGATTACATATGGTTGATATAGTTTTAATTAAAATTATTGATTTATTGTAAAAATAATATAAATATAATTATGGATAAATCTTTTGTGTTTAGTGAAGCACCAAAAAATTTGTGGTACAATTGGGCAACATCTGTTGGTAAAAAATATACTTGTTATTCTTATTCAGCAGGAACAACTTATTTCTTTCAAAATAGAGAACCATTAGAACAACCGATTGCGAATATAAATTTAAATTCTGACTTTAATACTAATAAACAAATAAATCCAACCTATTCAATAACATTACCAGCACAAGGAATTCGTTCAGCTTTAGTTGTTGATGATGTTAAAAAGCCATATGTACTTCTTGGTACATTTTCTTATCCACAAGAAGGTAAAATATTAAATACATCATTATTTAGATGGGATTTTTTAACAAATAAATTAGAAAAAATTTTAACAATAGATGGTTCAAATTCAATAAGAACGATAATAAGATATAAAAGAGCAAATGAAGATATTTTATTTATTTCTACACAGGAGGATTTATTAAATGTATTACCATCAAGAATTTATACATTACCAACTAAATGTACAAATAATAATGCAACAAAATATTTAAAAAAATATAATTTAAAAAGTAATCAAGGAAATTCAATTTTTGGAACAGTTTGGGATTTTTCTTTAGATAGTGATACAATTTACATATCAATACCAGAAATAAAAGAAGATTCATCAAAAATATCTGGGTTTTCTACGAAAGGTCGTGTATATTATCAAAAAATATGTAAATTTTTTACAAAAAATAAGGAGATTAGATTGTACAATTTAATTGGAAATAATAAATATCCTGCAGGTTTTAATGTAGATAGTTTAAGTACATTTCAAATACAAACATCTTCTTCAAAAGAAATATTTATATATTCATTAAGTGATTTTCTTTATCAATCTTTAACAATTTTACAGAATCCTTCAAGAATCCCAGAAATACCTACAACAATTCCAGAAATAATAAAAACTTTAAGAAGTATTGCATCAAATATTGATTTAGATGGAACAAGAATTTTTACAATTAATAAAAATAAATTATTTAAAAAAAATGTTCCTGATATTACTACTATTTTAGGAAATGCACCTAAAAATACAATAAATAAATCATCAACTAATAATGGCAATAATAATTTTTTAAACGTTTACACTTGGCAATCAACATTTAATAAAAATGACATATATTTTGGTACATTAGATGTTAGATTTCCATTGTGGCAATTTTTTTCACAATTAATTGGAGATAGATTACAAAATCAAAAAATTACTGATTATTTATTAAATTTGCCTCAACCTCTCATTATTTTTATAACAGAATACTTACTAAATATTAATTTTAATTTAACAAACTTTTTATTAACTTATGCAGATAAAAAATTACATTTTGATGTACTTAAATATTGTACAAATAGTAAACAATTTCAAGATATAACCTTAGATGGCTTTAGATCTGCTAATCCATCAATGCCAGATGATGGAGTAAGAAATCTTGATATTGTAAAAAACAAAGAAGGAACATTACTTTTAACAGGTTCAACATGTTATCAACCAAATAATAGTGCAAAAATATATGTAACAAAACAGAAAATAACTACTTAAAAAAATACAGTTTTTTAGAATATAACCAAAATCTTCTTTACAAATCTAATGTCTGGTTTCTTGATTATGATGGACAAAAAAATGGAAAATGTCCCAATATTAGAAAAGCGAATGATTGGACATTTCTTTATCCAGAAGTCAAAGAAAAATTAGAACAATTCAATGGAAATATCATCGTCATTACTAACCAAAAAAGATTAACAGAAAAAACCGCAAAAATGCAAGGATTTATTGAACAGATATCCACCGTTTTTGGAGAATTAAAATTAAAGAAATCTCCTTGGATTTTTGTGGCAGTAGGTTATGATTTTATTTATCGCAAACCATCCATTGGAGCAATAAATGTTTTTGCAGAAAAAACGGGTTTTAACAGATTAGATGGTGACTATTTTTATATTGGGGACGCCTGTGGAAGAGAAAGCGATCACTCTGCATGTGATTACAGATTGTCCGAAAATTTAGGTTGGCGTTTTATGACACCGGAAATGTTTTTTCTTAATCAACAGAACAATATACCGCTACAAATTAATTTGGTCGGATTACCTTGTCAACCAATGATTATTCCAGAAATTCCGGAAAACATAAAAATTCTTTTTCTTCAAGCACCACCAGCCAGCGGAAAAACTACAATTTGTCAGAAATTCCCACAATTCTTCCGCATTAATCAAGATGAACTTAAAACTCTCAACAAATGCGTGAAAGTTGCTAAAGAAAAATTACAACAAGGACATAAAATAATCATTGACAGAACCAATCCTAACCCTGAAAGTATGCAGCCATTTATGGATTTACACCAACAATGTGGCATCCTGCAAATTAAAATTGATAATTGGCTAAATAAACACCTCAATTACTTCAGAAGTTTCACCAATAACACCAAACCTATCCCAGATATCGCCTACCACATCTTCCACAAAAAATATAAAAAACCAACTGTTCAAGATGGCTTTAAATGGATTGGGGAAGTGGAATGGAGTTTGGAGGGGGATATGGAAGGTTTTAGGAGATGGTATTATTAGATGGAAAAAATGAATTAAAAGTGTGAAGATAAATATTATAAAAATGCATTATTACAACATAGTAGTGGGAGGATATGGGGCGGAGGTTTGCTGGCATCCATTAAGTGAGGAATGTTACAATTATTACAAAGAAAATGGAGAGAAATTGATGGAACATATATTGGAGGAAAATAATGATGTACCAGACTATGCGAATTTAAGGGAGAATGGGAGTAAAACGTGGGATGAATTAGATGGGATAACACGAGAATATTATTGTGGATTTTATGCAAGTCATATAAGTATAATGGAGACCGATAAGCATGGGAAATATATGAGTGATTTTTTGGAATGTATGGAATTGGAAGAATTTGCTAATACACATGATTGTAAAATAAATAATCAAGAAACAGAGACAACAAAGGAAAAATATTGTTTACAGATTTATTCAGCAGAAAAAGGTTCTTTTTGGGATTGCAGTATTATTAGTGAAGAACCATTAGATTTATCTAAGTTTACTTTTTGCATTCAGGAAACAATAACAGAGGAAGACACTATGTTAATGGATATATTGTACAATGGTGTGTCATTGGATAATGGCGGTGAAGATACACGAGGAAAAGGAATTGATGTTAATTTAATTGCATTTTAGTCTTCGGAATAATAGTTAAAATCCCATTTTTGGCTTCTTTCTTTATTGCGTTGTTTAGTTTTTTGTTTAGAAGATAATTTCTTTTTTTTATCTTCTTTTTGTTTAAGATTTTTTTTTTCATTAATATCTTCCATTTTTTATAAATACTAATATTTTTTTTACATTAATTGGACGCACTTTCTGTAATATACGTATCCATAGATATTTTCATATTCTCCAATTTTTTTGGAATAACTATTTCACCAATGTCATATCCATGTATTTGTTCCAATGTCCCATCCGTTATCAACCTTTTTAATCCCGATGAATGAATTTTCAATTCTTTCACATTAAAAACTTTCAATGTGCAATTCAAATAGGAACCTGTATATCTTTTAAAAGATAATTCCAAAAAATCTCTCTCACCTTTGTACACCATATTATCTTCCGTTGGTATAATGTTTCCAACACTTAACCTTTTAACAGTTGACGGAATATATCCACATTTTATACCACTTAGCTCTAATCTCTCCAATGATGGTGGCAAGTTGCAAAAATCATATTCCCTATCATTTTCACGCCAAATATGATGGTCTAACCGTAAAAATTTTAATGTACTTGGCAAAAAATCTAAGTCCAATCTATCTACACTCCTATCCACCTTCACATTAATCTCCTCCAACATCGGCAAATTATACATATCCATCCACAACAATTTTTCTACAGAAAGTTTCTTTAAATTGTTGGGTAATTTTGGGATATAGATAGGTGAGTAGTTGTTAAATTCCAGATGTTGTATATGGTTAGGTATATGTAGATTATTGAGTTGTTCTTGTTCAATATTAAGGAATAATGATTTTACAGAATTGTGAATATTAATTTTTCTGGTATCATAGGATAAATCACTATTATTCTTGATTGTTAGTTCAGAAGAATCATTTGGAATAGGTTGTTCAAAATTATTTTCATTAATTTCGTGCATATTTTGTTTTGTTTTTATAAATTAATATTTTTTTAATTTCATTTTTTTTACAATTTTATTGGTTGATTAAAGAGCATAAACACAGGGTGTTTAAAATCATGACTGTTAAACAAACCAACAGATTCCTTATCTCCTTGAACATTAACTTGCCATTCTTTCCAGACACCTCGGGCCAGCTGGGTACTATCAAATGGTTCAAATTTGGTGTCATCTGGTACAAGAACATTGTGGTTAAATGTTAAAGCTCTGTCAAGAACAGATGGAACAAATGCTCTTTTAATTTTATTCCAGTGATGGTAAACAATAATTATTTTAACTTGTGTTCCATTTTTGGTTCTTACAATATATTCTGGTCCTTTAACATCACTTGTAGAAATAATTTTATTTTCTTCTCTTGTCACATTTCTTTTTCTCATTCTTTCAAGAAATGGATTGTCTGGAAAATCAACAATTCTTTTTTTCTGTTCAACTTCTGTTGGATAAGGAACGTAGCAACTATCAATTTGTGGCGTTGGTGTCGCACGCACACCTGCTCCTTCTCCATAGTAATTTGGTACAGTTGAAGAATTGGTCTTTACACCCATAATACCTGCTCCATCTCCATAATAATTTGTTACAGTTGAAGAATTAGTATTTGTTCCAATACCTGCTCCTTCTCCATAGTAATTTGGTACAGTTGAAGAATTGGTCTTTACACCCATAATACCTGCTCCATCTCCATAATAATTTGTTACAGTTGAAGAATTAGT
>JGI10211J14876_10000409_pt1 | contig 18399 bp, 19 predicted proteins | sample Etolagsediment_FD_14876 | JGI IMG/M metagenome (IMG submission 14876)
GATTTCCCTGAGTCTTTTTTTGACAGCCTGAACACCTTTGCTGTTAAGAAGTTCAAGGGCCTCTTTGATTGCTTCTTTTCTTGTAGACAGCCGCTTACTTATAACTGAACAACCGGTTTGAAGCTCTATAATGCACCAATTATTGGAAGAGGCTGTCTGGTCTCTGGTCAGCCCGAAAGACAGACCTTCCCATGTAAACAAATACCCCTGGCATTTTGTTCCATCTGCTGTTGTGAATTCGATTCTATCCATTTCTGTACCTCACTTTCAAAAAAAGAGACATCTGTTTGTCTGTATGCAAGCGGATGTCTAAAGTTAATCAATCGTCTAAACTGACACCAACGTCGGCAATAAACCGAAGCAGTCTGGCCAGATCATACTCATTGAAAAATACATCTATAGTTGCATCCTCAATCGTCCCGTCAAACCACTTTTCAAGCGGCAGTGTTGGAAGAGATGCCTTAAGTCCTTCGGCCTCGATAGACAATCTTCGCAGTTTATCTGTCAGATAGCTTCTCCGTTGAACTTCTTCGAACGCATTATCGCTAAGTTGAGGATAGCCAAGCACTTCACGAAGAGTTTTTATTTCTTCTGCGAACCGCTTCGATTGTTTGCCGCCTGCATCCAAATTTTGCAGGACTTTTTCAATCGCATTGTACATTTTATTGACCATAGCTAATGCTCCTCATTCTTAAGGTTTGTAATTCATTCATGGTGGGCCCAACCGAGGTCTCGCAACAATTCATCAAGGATTTTAATTTCATAGGCAAACTGCCTCGACTGCTCGCCGCCGACATCGATGCTTGTAAGTACATCTCCCAGCCGGTCAATGATCTCATCTCTGCTTACCAGTGTCATGTTGAACGGCTGATACTCATGTTCAGGCGGAGTAATCGTATTACCGCCCAAATCCTCGTAATCTACCTGGTCGCCGGCAATAAACTCCTGACCCGTACATATAAACTTACCCGCAGCACTTTTTTCGTAGCTTTGCGTAACAAAGCCGACCGTTATTTTTGTGAACTTTTCCATAAACTGTACCTCTCTTTCTGTTATGAGGCCATCCCTCAAGTACAAAATAATTTTTTTGTTTTTTCTTACATTTCCACAGACGCACCTTTCCTGCAAAGGTTCTTTCGCTCATTCTGTTATTCGTGCTCTGCTGCACAGGTTAATTTTTCAGTATAAATCATAATGCAGTCACAATCTTTAAGCGTGCTCATGGCACAGAAAGCGAACGTGTTCTGCAATTGATATTGAGCTTAACCTTCTTAACCGCCCCCAACAAAAATCTGGCTTCGGCTGGGGGGTGTTTGAAAATATTAAACAGTATCGCCAAAGGCGATTCCTTCTTTTTCTACCTTTCATTATTATGTCGGCATTTCGCCTTATTCTTATCATACGGCCGATCATTCATCAGCATCGCCCACAAATGACCGCTCAGTTTTCTGGCCATCGCAACAATAGCTTTTTGCTTGATACCACCGCAATTTCCACAAATACGGTAAAAACACTTCTTGGCTTCGATGTCAGTACGAACCCAACTCCACACTGCCTGAATAAGATTGTTTCGCAAACGGCCATTAGAAACTTTATTGATCGAACCGTTGCTTTTTCTTTCACCGCTCTGATTAACACGGGGGCTTAGCCCAAGATACTTATACAATTGTCGCGTCGAATGAAAATCCCTGTAATGATACAACTCCGTCGCGAACTGACAAGCAACTACTGAGCCGACACCGGGATGAGTTTTCAGAATATCCATCCGGTGGCCAAGTACTCCCTTATCAAGATTGTCAGCAAGTATCTTATTCAACGCTTTGACCCTATTGTTGAAATAATCATAATCGCTTAAAAGTTCATCGAGAGACAGTCTCAATGTATCAATCAATTTCAGGTTACGTAACGCACCAACGCCGCCTATCGCCCAGCTCCCAAGCCCATCAGGTTCTTTAATCCCGTGCATCAACAGAAACGATTTAATCTGGACTTTTACTTTTGCAAATTGAAGAGCCTGCCTGTGACGCATGCGATATAATTGCCTGTCAGCTTCCTGCCTGGGCGTAGGTATCGTAATCGGATTAAGCAAACCTTTAGCACAATATTGAGCCAGCTTTTTACTGTCAAGCTTGTCAGTCTTATCACTTACACCAGAAGACCGAGGTATTCTCGATGTCGCTACAACATTTACAGGCAGCTTGTTTTTTCTGAGATAACGAGCCAGACCGTAACCAGTGGGTCCTGTCTCATAGACAATATCCTTAATAGAGCAAGCCACCGACTCAAGCTTCTTATTCAATTGTTTTGGTTCTGCTGCCATTCGAAAATCTATTGCTGGCGTATCGTTAAGGAACAAAGCCACATGATACGACTTTTTATGAACATCGACACCGACATAAACCTCATCATCACTTGTTAAATTTACATTCTTGAAAAAACTCTCAACTTTTGCTAATCTAGCCATGGGCCATCCTTTCAATAACGATATTAAAATTTGGTTCAATTCAATATCGTCATATCAATTTCAGGATGACCTACATATTATCTTTATGCTACCTCTTCTTTTATTAATAGATGAGTCTTTAGAATCTCATCCAATACAAGCCCGACAGTATTTATCACCGCAAGGCACGCCCGCTCGATTGTCTTTTTAGATTTCTCTGCATAGCCTTTGACATAGTCATACGAAAATCCAAGATTAGCCTCGGGACAATACATCTGTGCCAATGTAGCCGCTGTAAGTTCAGCTATTATCTCCTGGCTCGGGATCTGACCGCCTTTAAGATCACCCTCAATGCGCTGGTGTGCAGCATGAGCAAGCTCATGGAAAAACACCTTGGATTCGTGTGAGGCTAAAACTATTCTTTTTGAATTGCCCTGATAATAGCCGTAGTATCTGCTGGCAAAGGTTTGATAACTCACGGATAAACCAAATCGTTCTGCTACATCAGCTAATGGCGGAGGCGTTGCAGGCTCATAAGGCAAAGGCTCGCCATCAGTATCTTCAGCACGGAAAACAGCTATCGCAAAAAATCCTGCAACTATAACCTTTTCAGTTTCTGTGCCATCATCATCGGTTTCAGTAATGGTTCTCGCTTTAGGCCCTAATATATGAAATGCCTTCGAACCCTTTTTGACTTTTCGGCCCGCATTTTTCCACTGCCTAAAACCTCTGGCATCGGATGTGTCAGCTAAAAACTGTAATACGCGATTACTTATGCTCCATTTCGCCGATGGAATATCACTTTGCGGCGGTATTGTTGCTACTGCTAATGCTTTAGGGATATTACCTTCCTTGAACAGATCAACAATCCGCTGCAAACATACTTTTGCTTTTTTTGAATCATTCATTGTGTTCACCTCAAAAAATGGGTATCTGATGTCATACTAATCAATCAGATACCCTGGTTAACATTTTCAATACTTTTAGCTGCTTTTGCTAAGATCGATTTTTGTGACCTTACCGCCCTGATCAACAACATCAAGGACAGGAGCAAGTGAATCGGGGTCAGTCATTATCTGGTGTGTCTTTTTGGCCGCATCTAAAGGACTCTCAGCTCCAATATCGATCACATAAACAACACGATACAGCCCCTTTTCCTTTGGTGGATGTTCTATTCGATAATCTCTACCGCTCATTGTTTTTCACCTCCCTGAACATCTCCGGAGCTATCTGTTCAAGTGTCGCCGGTTTAAAATGCAGATCACGCTCTATCGGCAGCCCCACCGGCCCGCGAACTTCTTCAAGCTCACTTAACAGGAAGTAGCCAAACTCCTTTTCATGGCCGAACACCAAGCCAAAGAACCTGAAGTCGATTTCGGAGCCGGATTCCGAGAGAACAGGTTCACCCGAAATAGCGAACCACGTCCAATTTGAACTTGGTGTGAAGTACTTCACATAAACAACTGCTTTGCCGCCTTTGCCGTCTTGAGCACCTAAAGCAGGAAGTGTTTCGCGGATTTCCTTTGGTAATAATTTCATCCCGCGAATCTTATTGTTGGCAACGACTTTCTTCGCACGCTCAACAGCTACAGTATTACCTGTTGCGATTGCTCGATTTTCGGGTATGCCGCAGGCAGAGGCTACTCCGCATAAGAAGTTGGCCATGTTTTCTGCCTGTTTTTTTCTATCAAGTGGGTCCGATTCACAGGCAGGTATCGGCTGAGTCAAAAGTTCAACCTGGTCAGGTTCGAGTTCAACGACAACTCTTTCATTTTGCGCGTACCATTCCCAATAAGGATATGAGACATAATCGACCGGTTCTCTTCCTGCCGTCATATCGCCGACACTACCCCTTTGTGTTTGAGCAAAGCCATCCATGTATTTTGCCGCCACTTCTGGATTTGCCGATTCACCATCACCGCGAAGCCTTACCTTTGCTCCTCGAATATCCCTGTGGAAATTACCTTCCAAATCAAAAATTACTTTTTCATTCATACCGGCAAACTTCATCCAGCCGGTAACTTTGTTTGGAACTGAATTGTCCAAACACGCTTCAATTAAATATTCTGTTGGTCTCCAAGCCATAGCTATCACCTTTTTCCTTTCTTAGTAATAAGATGTGTTAATAAACAAAAAGCACATCTCTCGACTTTGAGGAGATGTGCTTTGACGATTGATACTTCTGTTTACATTAAGCGGCTTAGGCAGGTGGTATTACCCGCTCTTTAGTGCCATCTTTGAAGAGTATCTCAAGACTGCTGTCTTCTAAGATTGTCACCTTCTGCCACTTGTTATATAAAGGATACAGCTCTTTTATGAGTTGCTGCCTCACCGACTCATACGGCCCAATCAACTCATTCCAGAACTCATCAACTTCCTTCTCGAAATAGTAAAGCTGTGTGTCGTAACTGTCGCCTTCGAGGTCAAATCCGCCTATGTGGAACCAGATATTCTCGGAAGACAGATGATCTCTCGCCTCCCTTGTTACGCACACGGTTTGATCTACCCATTGATATTTACCCCTCGGCGGCTCTGTTATTACAGCCATATCCACATTCGAGCTGAATATTTTGCCATCGGATGCGTGGACTGTTATAGCCAGCTTGTCAAAACAAGCTATTTCGCTGCAATTGATTGAATGGCGGAGCTTTTCTTTGCCTTTTGTTACCTCAACTTTGGTCACTTTCGGCAATTTCGTCCAGCTGTAGCCCATGTACCCGTTATCAATAGTAATGGGGACAAATGGCTTGTCCTTAAACTCACCAATGGCCGAGAGCAGATGAACATTGGCCTGGGCAGTCTCATCTTTCAAGTCCCCATCGCGGCAAAGATAGCAATCCTCAAGTTTGAAATCCTTCGGCATGATAACTTCCACAGGTTCGCTACACTCACCCCAGATAAGACCAGCTTGAAACTTAGGCTCGGCTTCCGGCAATTTAATGCCAAGCTCTTTTGCCCGCAGGTACTCTTCATAGTAGAGCGTATGAGTTTTCTGTTTTTGGAAGTATTTGTAATACTCCAGTTCAATGGCAGCTTTTAATTGCTCGAACGCCTGATTTTCTACAAGCCTTGTCCTTGCAGGCAGCATAAGCCGGATGTCTGTCTGGTCTGCGATATCAACAAGGATTGTAAGGCCCTGTCGACTCTTACTCGGCCAGTGATCCAGTTGCACAACCTGACCATGGAAATTCACCAGAACTCTGCCATGATGCCAGTTGAGGGTCCAGTCCCTGTGATATTTGGATATCTCTTTGGCAACTTCAATCTTGCAACCGGGATTTTCATAATGCTCAGCTTCACTGCTACAAAACGGCATCGCATGGCAGTACTTGCCATCAACAATTACTTTGATACCGGCAAATATCGCGTGTTTTTCAACAATATCCATATTCCACGGTTTTTCATCCCTGAATTTGAGAATAGTGCCGGTTACCGCTTCATCAATCTCTGTTACTTCTACTGGTTCGCCCGTCCAGCCATCTTTGTCGATGACAGTTTGCCTGCCGCCGGAAATAATAGTCACTTTCCTTGGTGCCAGACTAAACAGTCCAACACCTGCCGGGTCTTCACCAGCTTCTAATTGTTCATCCCAGCCGCTACCGCCTAAGTCCAGCAGCTTCTGGAAATCTTCAATACCACTACCGTTGTCCTGAACGGTTACTATTTCATCCTTGTTTGAGATTCGCACCTCTGTTGCACCTGCTCTCCTTGCGTTCTGCAGGATTTCAATAACCCTGCCATCCAGCGTACCGGTGAATAACCTGGTCGCCTTCTGGAGCAGTCTTTCACTTACACATGCTTTAATCACTTGCATTTTGAAACCTCCATTTCGTTTAGTGTGGCTGCACACTTCAACTTTTTGAGTGTGCAGCCTGGTTAAAATTGATCTGTTAAAGATTTGTAGAAATCACTCTCTCGTCGAGAGCTAACGTGCGAAATTAGTTTATAGAACTATCTACATAAATCCCGGCTGACCTTTTGGCCAATCCTGATTTCTCGTCGAGGAATCGCTTCATGATGAGTCGGGTCTGACCCCGTCGCTTTCATGTGCTTTGACCCTACAGCGTTTCTTTATCCGTAAGGATAAGTCTTCGCTGTCTGTGGTAGGTTTAGTTATGATTATTGGGAGGTAGTGATTAGTGTGTATTTAATACTTTCGGTATGGCGGCAACCATGCAGCTACATATCCGAAAGGCATACCATTAAAGCTAAACTTTAAAAAGATTAACCCCATTATTCAGCTGTAAATGCAAATATCAGCTAGAATTTTCCTCTAGCCTGAAATAAATCGGCCCATTCTGCCGCTATTACTATAGATAACGAAAAACTGTGATAGAGGTAGAAAAATGTCGAACAGAATATCTTACAGGCTGGAGCGGTATTTCACGGTAAAACAGGTAGCACACTGTTTGCAGGTTCCGGAAGATTACGTACGATCACTTGTCAACAGCGGTGCTTTAGAATGTATAACTCTGCCCGGAAATCTTGATAACCCTGTAAGGGTTGCCGGCGACTCTTTCGAAAACTTTATCTTCAACTGCCAGTCTAAAAGAGAAAACCCTGTCCTGAAGCAGGTTGCTGTCGAGTCTGCTGAACAAAAGGTTTCTCAGAATGATTGTGAACAGCAGGCTCCTCCGCGAGACTTTGAACAGCGGTGCAATCAGAATCATCATCCTGATTTTCGTGAGAAGAAAACCTGCCTTTCAGTATTTGAGGTATAGAGGTTTTGTGAAGCTCGCCTCTTACCTTCTTCTGGGCGGATAACGCCTTCTGATGTCTGTCATGTCGATATGCCTCCTGCTGATTGAATGTTACATGGCCAAGAGCGGCCTGGACTTCCCTGGGGTCGCTGGAACATGTGCCGATGATGGTTGCATAGCAGTGCCGAAGTATATAAAAGCCGGTTCCATAGTTCTTTTTGAGGCCGGCTTTTGAAAATAATCTGCGAAAGCGGTTCTTTATTGCATCAGACCGGTTCATCCTTCCCATTTCGTCAATTTCTTCCCATACCATTGGATTGCCTCTTCTGCCTACAAAAAGCAATTTTGCCGTTTCCAGATTCAAAGTCTTTCCTCGCTCTTTTTCGATATAGAGTTTTATAGCTTTAATGGTCTCGGGCCATAATTTAAAATCGCGAAGTACCCCTGTCTTTGGTCTTGGATGACTGATCATTCCATTTTCAAAATCTATGTCTGACAGCTTCAATGTGCCTATATCCATATTGCCGAATCCGCAGTTAAGGCCGAGCATAAGCAATGCGGTGTCGGTTATACCTGCAACAGTAAACAGTTTTTCAAGCTGCTGCCAGGTCAAAGGATCTCTGCAGTGTTTCCTTCCGTGACCTTTTTTGGCATTCTTCCTGCTTGAAAATTTCTGGATACAGCCTAAGGGCGGATGCTGCAGACCGTGCATCTTCCAGCCCCACATAAGCAGCATTCTGACATGGATGATATAGCCATTGGCGGTATCTATTGAGATACTTGTTTTTTCTGCAAGCATCTGGCGATATTCAGCAAGCAGTGCTGATGTTAAATCTGAGGGTTTATTTTCTGCTGGGTTGAAGCCTTTGTTTTTCAGCCAGGTAAGAAAATACTGGACCATCTGTCTTATACTTGACAGGAACGATGGGCTGCAGCCATCAGACTTTTTATGCTCGTAATATCTTGCGGCTAATTCCAGAAGCGTCCAGAATTCGGCACCGTTAATTGTAAAATCACTCATGACACTGCCTCCATACTTTTGTTACAGAAACCATTTGTCTCTATAAATATAAGCGGCAGTTTGGAGGCTCCAGTTTCACCTTCGGGCCAAAAATCCAAATTTATTTGGAAAATTTTGTCATTTTTTTGATTTGCCTGCTATTTTTTTGTCTTATGGCGTGTTTTTCCCTGCTGATTTTAATCGCATATTCGCGAAGCTGGGTTCCGAATATTTTCTCTATTGCCAGAATTGTCTCGAATGCAGCAATATAAGCACTGCCGAATATATGCTGAAATCTCCATCTGACTCCCTGGCGTGTCACGCCGAATGTTTTATGGATCTTTTCGCCATAAGTGCCCTTGAGAATCATTCTGCTGGGATTATCAGGCCTCAATTCCACCCATAGGTTCCTGGTATCCATCAACTCCTTCAATTTCGTCAAAAATATCGCATCTTTGCCGGTCAACATGTTTTATCACCATTATATTTGAATCTTCCTGCCAAATATCAACAATGCCGGTATGGGCAAGGAATATAGCTGCGATAAACCGCCAAATAAGGTCTTTTCGGGCATTTTCACTAAGTGGCGGTATATCCAGCAGGTTTATTGCGAAGTCCTGAATATGAGCTTCTATATGGCTCTCATAGCGTTTCATGTCGAATTCTTCGTGAGAGGTAATTTCAAAATCAGCATCCAAACCTGATGTTAAGCTGTTTAGTGCATCTACCAGGCTGGGGACTGTATTGAAGTCAACAGCTTCCATCGGCAATTTACTGGAACGGCTCTCAGCAAGCATTTGGCGGACACGTTCTCTTTGTTCTTTTTTCCGCTGCCTGGATTTGGCCATTCTTGTTTTGAAGTATTGCCGGTCAAAAACCAACCCATTAAACAGGAATTTTGACCTTATGTCACTGCCACAGTCTTTACAGCAGTAACGCCTTACCTTTAACACAGGTTTTCCGCCGCAGTTTGAGCACTGCTGAAATTCAACTGTTGGATCAAATTCAAGCTCGCATGAATTGCACTTGCACACACCTTCGGCTATCATCGCCAGTGAACCGTTGCATTTCGGGCAACGATATCCGAAAAGCATAACATTATAGAAAAACTTCTTTGCCTTCTGTACTAATAGTCCAACGGTATCTGTCATATTGAAGGCAAGTTGTATTATGTTCATGGTTCTTCTATTGGCTTCTGATTTTTCGGTGTGAATTTACGATTGCAGTTTTTGCAGTATCGAATCCTTCTTAACCCAAGAAGTTTGGTCTTGCGATACCCTTTCCGAACATTGTTACCCGCTGTTTCACAGTACGGGCACACGAAAGGCCTTCCTCTTGCCATAGTAGATCACCTCGCGGGACACGGTAGGGACATGAAGTATTTAAAGCTATCGATTTATAAAGCTTACGGTGACACCCCCAGAGTACGGTTCGAGTGGAACAGGTGGAAATAAATAATAGATACATTCATTTTATTTATTTTCAATATAGCAAGATAATATGTCGGAAAACAATTACCACTTTTCGATAGTAACAAAAAAATAAAGAAGACCTCTGGAAAACAGTTCCAGTTTCTCCACTCGAAGTCTACTCTTGGTCTGTCTGGCCGAAACATTTAAATAGTAGCTGTTCCAGTGAAGGGTTTTGGAGGTGATCTTCGCATGGAGCAAAGCAAATCACGTATGAAAATAGAAAAGCAGATTCACCATATGGTCGGCTCTGCTGTAATAAAGAACAGACGTTTCCTGGAAGATGAACAATTAATAAAATCAGAACAACTTACTGTACTCGATGAAATCTTCAATACCAATGTCCGGGATTCAGAGATAAAAGAACTAAGCAATCATTTCGCACCAATTTTTCGTGATGACCATCCGTGCCATATAGCAATATGGGGAAAGACCGGCACCGGCAAAACATTGACACTTACATATTTCTTGAATCTGCTCTCAGAGATGTGCCAGACTCAAAAAGTACCTGTTCGCTCAGTACACCTTGATCTGACGAATCCGCGGCCATGTTTTAGAGCTCTAAATGATCTGGCGTGTTTATTAAATGCCAGCAAGCGATATGAAAAGGGTATCTCTCTTGAAGAGATGATGTTCTGTATCGAAAAGAAACTGGCAAACTATAAAGGCTATCTCGTACTTTTCATCGATGAGGTTGATAATGTTCGTCACGACAAAGACAACTTCCTGACGTTTTTGGTTCGAAGATTACCACAGCAGATTCCGGCAAAGCTTATTCTGGTACTGGTTTCAAACCGCCTGGACTGGCCGGAGCACCTTGATCCGAGAGTAAAATCATTCCTGAGATTGAACGAATTGGTTTTTGAGCCTTATGATGCTGTTGACCTTCAGCGTATTCTCAAAATAAGGGTTGAAAAAGCACTGTGCCAGAAAGCGGTTGAGCCGGGTGTTATTGAAAAAATTGCAGCTATCGCAAGCCGTGAGCATGGAGATGCACGAAAGGCCGTCAAATTATTGGCAAGAAGTGCCTATCTGGCTGAAAAATCAGGCTCGAAAGTTACGATTGATATTGTTGACCACGCCGTAAATGAACTGGAAACAGACCGTTACCTGGCACTGGTACGCACAGGGCCGGTACAGATGCAAGCAACAATGGCAGCTGTAATCGAAGCACAACGGCAATCGAAAAAACGTATTATTGAAACCGGCCAGGCTTATGATGCTTATACGTCATTTTGTAAAAGAGCGGATGTCAGACCGATTACCGGCAGGGTTTTTGGCGATCTGATAGCAGAACTGAATCTTTATTCATTACTACGGAGCAGGATTGTATCGCGTGGCAGATATGGCAGGACACGGGAGATACTGCTGGACTTGCCAGAGGAACTGGTAAATACGATTCATAAAACGATTCTGTCTAATTTCAATTTGCGAAACTGACGCGTAAACTTCGGGGTTTGTAAACTATGCACCGCGTATAAACCAGACCCTACGTATAAACTCTCAACGCATAAACTCTGCACGCAGTATTAACTGAGGACCATCAACCGCAAAATATAAATAGTAGTGTCCCCATCAGGTCTCGCATGAGACCCGAAAGATTGTTTAGCGACTTGAATATTAACCAGTGGCTGGAATCGCTTTTGCCGGATTTTGTTTTAGCATTCGCCTTTTTCACATCCGTTGTCTATGCGGTTTTAGGCAAACGATTCGATCATCAAAGACCGGCTGTAGTAATGTCGGTGAGCATTGGCTTTGCATTATCAATCGGCCTTGTCTGGTGGGAACAAGTTAATGATCTCTCAATCAAGAATCTCGGCCCAATAGCTATTGGATTTGCAATACTCGTCCTGGCAGTTGTTATGTATCAATCTATCCGCCACGTTGGTGGAGGATGGGCCGGTGCAGGTATTACTATTGGGGCCAGTATATTGATCTCCAGGATGCTTGGTTTGAAAATACCTGTCGATTCGGAAATTATTCAGACTATCACAGTAGTTGCTTTAATAGTAGGCCTGATCGCATTTCTGTCCAAGACCGGTAGTCACTCAATTCGTTTTCCTCACGTACCGGCTAATCTTCCGGATGTTTCAAATGTCCGCCACGATATGAGTGATTTATATCGGGACAAAAACCTGTCAAATCAACTAACCAAAAAAATGAAAAAACTCCGCAAGGAAACAGGGACTTTGAATGAACACCCCCAGGATGCAGGTAATGTTATGCAGCAGCTTAAAAAAATGCTGCCAGCCGAAGGCTACCTGACTGAAAGAATGGCTCAATTGCGAGCAAAGGCTCACCAAATCCGAAATGGACATATTGCAAGATTGGAGGAAACGAAATACGTGTTTTCAAAATTACCTGTTTCGGAAAAGAAAAAGGCCTCTGCCGAATTAGCTGCCCGATATAACCAGCTTATTGGTATCGACACACGCCTGGAAAGACTCGACAAGGCTGTCGCTGAAAATGAGCGCAGAATTAGAGAATTAACCGGCCAAGCACAACAATACACAGCCAGCTATGATTATCAAAAATTGACTGACTGCCTGAAAGCCGCTGAAAAGCTCCAGGGACACAACAGCAGGTTATTCAAGATCATCAAGCGGACGGAAGACAAACTAACCGCCATCGCTAAAAAAATCGCCAAAGAAACAAAGGAGGTGAACAAAAAATGACCGAGCAAACTAAAAAAGAAAAACTCGAAGATATGCTGGGCTATCTCGACCCGCCATACGAAACCAAGCAGCAAGTTCAGGTAGGACATATGCTGGATAAATACCGGATACCATTTTTTTATAAGCAGGCAACTATAGTTTATGACCAGGGCGAAAACAGAATTGAATACCCTGCCTTTTCGCTGCCTACCTATAACGGCACAATCGTCGATTACATAGCCGATGCCCAGAGCAAAGAATACCAAACCGCTGAAAAACTGTACCGGTATAATCAAATCCATGCGGTACTTTTGACACAAAATGATCTGGCAAAGCCAGACTGGCAGGATAGTCTCTACGAAAAACTCGAACAGATATATCATCAACCATTTAGATTTGGACTGACTTATGACCAATAATCGAATTCAAGATGACCGGCACAAACTTGACAAAAAACCGAAATATATATAAATATTTTACCGTTTTCTGGAATATTGTCAAGTATTAGCTAAAAATTGCTTGACAATATGTCGATATATGTATAGTAACATGTATTATATCTCGGATGGCTGTCAATAAAGGTGCTATTATGAAATTAAACGAATTTTTGAATAAATATCCGGTCTTCAGGCTGGACGAAATAGACCATTTTTTAGAAAAAAGGGGCGAAGCAACCGCGTCAAAACGCAACTCGCTGCTCTCTTACTATCGCCGTCAAGGCCGGGTTATAACAGTCAGACGCAAATTATACGTTACAGTGCCTTATGGTGCATCCCCACAGTCTCATCCGGTAGACCCATTTCTGATAGCGGCCAAAATGACGCCTGATGCGGTATTGGCTTACCATACAGCACTGGAGTTTCATGGTAAGGCTTATTCGGTTTTCAACAGGTTTTATTACCTGTCTGACAGTAAGTCTGTCCCCGTTCGTTTCCGCGATTACCAGTTCCGGTGTGTTAAGACACCACATGCACTCAAAAGTAAAGGTGAGGAAAAATTCGCAGTAGTCCAGGCCGAGCGTGCGGGTCTTGACATAAAAGTTGCCAGCTTGGAGCGAACGCTTGTCGATGTTCTGGATCGCCCGGATATCTCAGGCAGCTGGGAAGAGATCTGGAGATCACTGGAATCAATCGAATTTTTTGATATCGATAAGGTCATCGAGTATACTCTTTTGCTCGGCAATGCAACAACGGCGGCCAAAGTAGGTTTCTTCTTAGATCAGCACAGGGACACACTTATGGTAGATGATAGTCACCTTAAATCGCTTGGCGACCTAAGGCCCCGGCAGCCTCATTACCTTGAACGCAGCAAGAGAAAATCAGGCCGCCTGGTATCGGCTTGGAATCTCGTTGTACCCGAAGATATTATAGAACGCTCATGGATGGAGGTATTATGATAATTTCTTCCGAAAAAATCTTAGCTGAGTCGGAGAAGACAGGTTTCGGGGCCGATGTCCTGGAAAAAGTTGCACAGCTGCTCGGTTTGCTCAATACCCTTCGAAGCCATCCTTTTCTCAAGGACAAACTGGCCTTAAAAGGTGGAACCGCTTTGAATCTGTTCGTCTTTGATGTTCCAAGACTGTCCGTTGACATAGACCTCAACTATATAGCAGCCCAACAGCAGGATGATATGCTAAAGGTACGCCCTAAAATGGAGCAGGCTCTCAGTGCTGTTTTTTCTCGTGAAGGGTTTAACATCAGGCGAATGCCTGATGAACATGCCGGAGGCAAATGGCTGCTGCAGTATCAAAGTTCAACGGGCCAGAGGGCAAACCTGGAAGTTGATATCAACTTTATGTTTCGTTTTCCTCTATGGCCGGTTGTTAAAATGGACTCAAAACAGTTAGGGGCATGGCAGGCTAAAGACATTTCTGTGCTGGATATTCACGAACTTGCGGCAGGTAAACTGGCGGCATTATTTTCTCGCCGGCAGGCGAGGGATTTATTCGACTGCCATAAGATTTTACATAGTGCTGATCTGGACTATAGCAAGCTTAGGGTCGCCTTCGTTTTATACGGTGCGATGAATCGCAAAGACTGGCGAACGATATCACCGGAAAATATCAGTTTCGACAGCGATGAACTTGCCAGACAGCTTATTCCAACGCTCAGCCATCATTCTACACCCGTTAGGGAACAAAAAGATTTTGCTGAGTTTGGCAGAAAGCTCGTAGCTGAATGCCAAGAATCACTTACTTCAATTCTGCCTTTTACAGACTCCGAGCAGGAATTTTTAAATCTTCTACTCGATAAAGGCCAAATCGCACCTAAGCTTCTGACGAATGATACATCCTTCCAGGATCGCATCCAAAATCACCCCATGCTTAACTGGAAGGCTCTTAATGTTCGGCAATACAAAGGTCGTTCATAATAATGTGCTCATAGCCACTACCCAATATCAAGCCAGGTCAACTGCTCGATTTTAGCGGCGGTTTCGGTATCAACTGAATCAATAGCTTTTTTGCAAGCCGAAACAGCAGCGGGCGATGTAGCTACCAGGATAATCTTATCAAAATCGGCACCTGTTGTTTTGGCAATATTAGCCTTGATATCCGATTTGCCAGTCTCTATTTCGATAGCAATTTTCTTGCCCGGTTTTTTGGCAAGCAGATCAATCGCACGGTTTGCCTTGATCGGGTGCTCGTGTGTTATATCAAACCCTTTTTTCTCAAAGTATTTTGCGGTCTGCCTGACCCACCAGCGATGCTCCAAAGATTCGCGGGACTTGGGACCGGATTCAATATTTACCGATAAACAAAATGATCTGCCAGAATCTGTCAACTGATACAATACAACCTGGCCGCAGCGTGTAGCGATGGTGACAGGTCCAATTATACCGGCGCTGGCAAGTGACTGTCGGATAGCATTGCCGCGACGGCGGGACAGGTTGAGTCGTTGATAGCGGGATACGGTTGTTGACAGGGGGCGAATCGCCACATCTGATAAGAACCGTATTTCTTCACGATTCAACTCTTTACCGGGAGGTTCTGGTTTAGAAACATAAGATAACAAAGACCTGTTCTTCTTATCTTGTGATTCCCTGGGGGATGGTGGGTGGGTATTATTTTCATTATTCTTTTGGTTATTCCGGTTATTTACTTCTTTTCTATCTGCGGGTGAAATAGGTGAAATCGCTGCCGAAGAAGCTTGTATAGAGCTATTTGAGCCGGTATCGCTGTAATAAGCTGTCCATTTGGCTTTTATAGCCGAATCAGGAATGCAGCCTTCTCTAACGGACGAAAGCGGGATTTTAACAAGAAATGGTTCCGGATGTTCATCGGCCAGCCTTACAACGGCAGTGCCGATAGGTAAAGTGTTCAAAGACTGCTTTTGCTCATCTGTTAGGTTCATTGCTCCTGAGATTGTCTGGACATCGGAGCGTAATTTCTGGCTTAGAGCGATTGTCGCATACGAATTAGCGAAGGCGACTTTACTTAAAAGCGAGGCCGATTGATCTACAAATATATAGCCTAAACCGTATTGCCTTACCATCCTGATAGAGGTCTCAAGAATTGATTCCTTTGACTCAGTTGATTTTTTCAACAGCAGGTTATGAGCTTCTTCAAGAATGATCACATTACTGAGTTTGTTCTGCGGGCCCTGTGCGAGACGATATCTATAGAGATATAATGTCAGCGACTCTGAAAACATTACTCTGTCGGAAGAACTCGATAGGCCATCCATCTCAAGAACTGCGTTGTAATTTAGGAGCTCTGCAACGTGACTGTTGTCCTGTGTATTGAGAACCGCTCCGAATTCGCCGTAAGTCATAGCCAATAAGATTCTTTCCGCCGAGGCCTGCCACATCGCAGCCCTGCCCTTGAGCTTTACCGTTCGAAGCCAGGTAAGTAAGTTCTGGATTGTAGGCCAGTGGCTTTGTGTCTTATCGAATACCCCGGCTTTTGAATAGAGATGATCGAGTCCAGCGACTAATAAACTGATAACGCCTTCACCGCCGAGATATGCACCTGCAATTACATCGACAATAAGCTTGATCCAGATATGAGGCTCACAGCCTTCAGGCGGTATCAATGGATTGAAACGAAAAGGCGAAATGTTTCTGCCGATTGTATAAACTCGCAACTCCGGATGCAGACTCATCAGGTCGCGGTATCCGCGTTTCCAATCGAGGGCCAAAACTTTTATGCCCCGGACCATAATGCCATCCATCAGCACAAAGGTAAGATTGGTTTTACCGGAACCACTTCTTCCCGCTATCAGAATATGTTCCTTTAGACGATTGCTCTTGAGTAGGAATGGGTACATAATCTTGTCTGCATAGGAAACGGTGCCGAGTTTTATATCACCGTAACCGGCGAATTTTTTCGATGGCGGAGGGAATGGCGAGCGGTCAAGCTCGTAATTCTGTCCCAGATGTTTAGCCGCCAACAATTCCAGCGTTTGCTCTATGTCAGCCTTGCCGCCCGCATCGGATTCAGCCAAATAGGCTTTCCATAATCTATCTATCTTTGTACCTAAAACAGGCTTCAATTTCCGGCATAACTCCTGTACTCGCTGCATCAAAGTCGGTCACCTTTTGAATCATCTTCAAGGATCGAGACCTTCCGGTAGGAAGTAAGGTACTGCTGGGCCTGCTCGGGAAGTGCCTGTTTTAACTTGGACACATCCTGCCATAATTTTACACGCTCATCACGCTCCTGTTCGTAGAGCTCCCTTAAACTTTTGGTGAGGCTATAAGCTTCACGGCTGTTCTGTGGAATACCGCCACGCATGGCCTCGATATAAAATGTAGAATTAAGTGCATAACATTTGCCCATCTCGATCTCGTAAATATTCTGTTCGTAAATCTGGTAACGCTTTCTTACTTGGCTGATGATATCGCTCAGGCCAAGACCAGATGTGTTCTTCTTATCAGAAATAATAGCTGTTTCAGGCTCGGATTTCGGGATCGGGAAATAGCCGCTACTGATAATATCTTCAACGGTTTGAGTTTTAGGCCAGGTCTGTTTTTTAGGCACCAGGTCAGAAGTAAAATCATAGCCGCCAGATGTGCCAAAATATGTCGATTTAGAGCTTCTCTGTGAAATATCATACGCCAGAAATTTTCCTGACTGGTAAAAATACGGCGTATAGCCGGAATCGAAAACCGGCCCATTTGAAATGTCTGGGATATTCATTTTACCACCTGAAAATTTACCTCCTTGGCAGTGGTAATACCTGCTTGCTTATAAAACTTTCGCTTTTTGATGCTACCTGTCGGTAGTTATTGGGGCTGCATCAGGACCGAAAGATTGATAAATGTCCCGCGATTTACCATTGCCGAGGTGGCAACTATGAGCAAACTAAAAGATAAGATTTTACGGCTGATCCAGCAGAACTCTATCAAAAGAGCAGGCAGGTTATCGAGGGAATACCTGAGAGCAAAACCCGAAGAAAAAGAGGCGATTGTAGCAGGGATACAATTCGAAAAATGGATGGCCGAGGTTTGCGATATGTGCCTGGAAGGCAGTCAGGGATGTTAAAATAGACAAGCAGTCGCAGTCAGACTCCGCTTCGGATTTCTTTGATTTTAACCGTAGTCCGAATGGTTTTTTAACTGTAACTACTTATATATCAACAACCTTTCAGACTACACATTCCCCGAAGTCTGAATGCATATTTTTCACCCCTTTTTTCAAAATCTATTTGCTCTGATATCGCCGCACAAATGTCAATCTGGGCAATTCGTCAGCCTCAGATATCGGGTCGTATAAATACTAATATCTCATGTATCTCACGCACTTTTTCATCCTAACTCCTTTACACGCAATGTTCTCTCAGACTACAAATCCCTGAAAGTCTGACCACGCTTTTTTTAACCCTGATTTTGCCCCGGCCATGTTAATCTGGGAAGTTTTTGGGCTTCGGATATCGGGGGGTTTATATATTATTATTCCCATATCCCAACTACTTTTCATAACCTAACCCCTTAAATAACAACAACTTCTCGGAATCAACATTCCTAATATCCCAAAACACCCACAACCACACCTCTATACCATCGATAAATCGACATACTCTGTACTCCAACAATATTGCCAACATCGAATATATGTCTTTCTAAATCTATCTCTGCCCCGCGAGGCAGAGCCGAGCGGGACTCAACCGCCGCCGATGCGAAGCAGCGGCGGGAT
>JGI10211J14876_10000410_pt1 | contig 18382 bp, 29 predicted proteins | sample Etolagsediment_FD_14876 | JGI IMG/M metagenome (IMG submission 14876)
AGCATCAGCATTTGAGGTAATGAACCCAGTGGAATCTTGAGTTGCAATCTGGCCACCAGTTACACCATCATAGTTAATTGCAATGTCATCAGGTGCAGAAGGTTCTGCCAATACCTCTGAACCGTAATCAAGAAACAATACAACTGAGGTTACTTCGGTTATATAACCAGCACCTTGAGCTGCTATGAGGGTCTTGCCTGTACCTGTAGCTAACGCCTTAATATCTGCATTAGAAAGTGTTATTGTGTCGGTTGCCTCTCGTTCGTGGGTGGCATAAGGAGTAGTTATATCGCTATGAGCGAAATTATTAAAGAACTTTACATTTGTATTTGTTGCGTTCCCTTGAATTCCAACTGTAGCAGTACCTCTGCCAGCACATACATTATTTGCAATTAAACCGCGATCACAATCAAGTATAGCAAATGCCGTACTTCCGGCGTCTACTATTATATTGTCTGTAACAGTTATATCTTTCAGATAGCGTACATAAACGCCAACACTTCCAATTCCCTCAAGCCTATTGCCCTGTATTGTAATTGGACCCGATGTAGCCTCTATTGGTGGAATTGTATTTTCGTAACTAATACCAATTGTTCCAATATTGACTATCGTATTGTTAGTTATTGTCAATCCAGCAATAACAACATTACCTCCTAAAGCAAACCCACCGGCAGCCATAGTATCGATTATATTTCCATTATAAACACCAACCAATCCCTCAATAGCAGTAAACCCATCATATAAGAAATTGTCATAAAAGAATGCGTCCTCTTGCCGATACTGTTGTGTAGAAATTCCATCATGCCCAAAGTCGTGAATATAGTTGTTATGAACCCACTGGCCGTAGTTAACGGTTCCGGTTGTTACGCCTCCATTGTTTAGGTTGATACACTCACTTTCAAAATGATGTATATTGCAATTTCTAATACGTATATTGTTCGCATTTACACACACAATACCCTCTGTCCGGTTATTCCGTTGTGTTCCGTCATGCGTATCGTCTCCGTCAGCATAAAACTCAATACAATCGATAGTAAGTCCATCAGAAGCAGTAGCAATGACGCCTGTGGTTGAGCCAAAGTTTATAACGCCCATAATTGCCCATGTGTAATCACCTGTAGGGAACGCATCTGTGGTAGGTATATTAAGTGCTTGGATGGCTCCGGGTCCATATATCCCCACATTGTCAGCGTCAATAGCCCTAATGCGTGTGCCGTCAAGTTTCAAAGTTACACCAGCATCAATATATAAAGAAGTATTGGAAGGTATAACTAGATCAGCACTATTAACAAGGTACGTGTCACTGCCGTATGAACTGAATATTACATTACCTCCTACTGCAAGTGCTAAGTTAATAGCGGCAGTGTCGTCCGTAACGCCATCGCCAGTAGCACCATACTCTGCAACAGTTACCCCTTCTTTAGTTGAGTTGAGATAATTATTGAGATTAGTTCCCCAAGTGTTTATGTCGCCAACCGACGGCAGTGTGTAAAGAGCCGCACCAAAAACCGTAGTGCTACAAAATAAAACCAAGATTACAATTAACTTTTTCATGTTTCTTTCCTTTTTAAATTTAATTACCATAAGTACCTGAACCGTACACATCACAGCCATAGCTGCCAATCAAAGCAAAATCTTTTAAGTTCACAATCCCATCCTTGTTATAGTCTACAACCTCATCGTCAGTCATCCAATATTCCATCATATCAACAATTGCTGTACTTCCAATCGCAATTGAAATGAACAGCAAAGCACAAACTATTAAAGTTGTATGTTTCATTTTCAAGCCCCTTAGTTTTTATATTCTAACCAACCCTGTACGATATTTATAGTGTTTCCGGCTTTAGCATTATTCCATTGAGCAGTTACGGTTATGTCTAGTGCTCCAGTGGTATCTATTGATACATTGCCAGAGCAAAATTTAGTTGTGTTGTCCTCTGCTTCCATTTTAATATTAGTTGCAGCAGTGCCCGAAGAACCAATAGTTCTTATTGTAGTAAATGCGTCAATTTGCCAACAAGCATCAGATAAATTCTTTCCGGGGCTGCTTATTGTTGATATCGTATTTCCACCGGCCTTAATTCGTATAGTGCAAATGTCGGCAGCACTTACTGAGGATATTTGACCGCTAGCCTTAAACTTCTGCACGTTACCAGCCCTAACCGCATTTGCGGCAATTGGTGCTGTAAATATTGTTGTCTCGGTCGTTGTATTAACCGCCTCAACAGTGCTTGTCAAAACATCACTTGTTCTGTCAATTGCCTTGCACGTGGCCACATTAACGATACAGAATTTGTCGTCGTAATAATTTATAGTTCCAGCTTCAGGTGTAGTTTGTGCAACTCCGTCTTGGAACTTGATAGGTGCCCTACCTGCACCAGCCGCACCAGCAGGAAGTGTAACGTTTCCAGTCGCAGAAACTTCTGTGTAATCAGTCGTCCCACCATCGCCAAGTATGCTTGACCCGTTCACTTCAAGCTCATTAGTTGGTGATGTTGAGTCGCCTATACGGACCCTGCCATCTGTGACAATTAAATTACCCTTAGTCATCGAAACCAGAATTTCATCGGCAGCAACAGAGGCCACAGAAAACTCTCTATCTAACGAATAGGTCGCAGAGTTATGGTAATCCGGTGAAATAGTCATCGTGCCTATTTCTGTACCACTTCCAACATTGTCTAGTCTACCACCAAAATAGCCTGTATTAACGCCAGTCACAGCCCCAGCCTGTGTTCTCATAGAAAACGCAGAACCTATACCAGCTAAACCGGAGCCAGAGGATAACTGATAAAACAATCTCGCTGTCGTAGCTATCGAGTCGTTACTTGTACCTGTGCGAGTTATATTCAGGAAGTCTGTATTGAAACTCAACGGAACACGGCCTACATTCCCAGAGTCACGTACATCGAAAATTACACTTTTGCCTGGGTTTCTATTCCCTATATACATATCGTCTGACGAAAATATCTTCATATAACCAAGCTTGTTAGCACCAAGCACTAGACCATGAATGCCGCCTAATTCTGTAGGTACAAACAAATCTCCATCAATCGAAACGTCATCGCCTGAACTTGCAGGGCTTAGGGTTGTAGCAGTCCTAGACCAGTAGCCAAGCTGACCTGACGTAGGCCATGACGGAGTTGAGGTTAACTGTTTTGATGCGTCTGTCCATACAAGGCTCGAAGCGTTAAGTCCATTATCTATTATCTGCCCAAACGTACCCGTCCCACTAGAGGTTAGATTCGTAACAGAAAGCGTATCGGTTATAAACGCCAAATCAGCATCATCACTAAGAAGTCCGCCTATACCGGCAAAGATTACCCTAGTAGGCGTAAGATCGGATACGGTTACACTCTCTGTAGATATTGCGTCAAAATCAACATCACCGCCGTTGAGAATGTCGTAATTAGCCATATCAAGATCACCCTGCATTGCCAGAGAGCCTGATATCTTTAACTCTTTTTTCAGGTTACTTCGCAACTTGTACTTAGTACCACTCGTGTCAGACGAAGCGTGGTTAATAAGAAGTAACAAGAGTAGCGATAATAGTAAAAGAATCTTTTTCATCAATAAACCAGTCCGTCTATAACATTATTCGCACCATAAGCCCAATCGTTATTGGATTCGTCTTGATACCAAAAACTATCACCGTTCTTTTCTCTTGCTGTCAGATATGCGTCATTATATTCTATTTCGGCTTTTTGTTCTCTTTTTTGGTTCTCTGTGACATTCGGTGCAAGAATATAAGCCAACCTTGCAGATATTAGCCTATGAAACCATACTGGCATTCCAGTAACATCGCTAACCGTCGAACTTCCCTCGTAACCGATCCATTTATTATACCTTAAGTATGCGTCGGTTTGGTTGGTGAAAATGATCTGCCCTTCTGGTGAGTATCGGAAGTTCACCCTGTCGCACCCAAGATCGCTATTCTTCAACAAATATAACAGGTCTGTAGGCCTTTTAAATCCATACATCCACGAACCATGTTCTAATGCGTCAGTGTCGTCAGGATAGCCAGTCGCGGTATCCACAGAGTTCGTGCCATCGCTTACAACCTCACCGTCCGTCCAATCGCCAGAAGGCTCTGTTACGAGATAGACCTTATCAGATAAAGGTTCAATGACGGTACAAGTGACCGCACTAGAAGCACCTGTAAGCGTAACACCTGCAACCCAAGCGGACGGTGTAGGAGCAGTGTCAACAGTCAGTTTGTAAACTTGCGTCAAGTCCTCAAACTTCACCCGCTTTCTGCTAAAGAACCAATCCTCTGCTAGCAATTCTTTGACAACTCCTTCAAATATCGAAGCCACCTTTACTGCATTGGGCTTGCCAGAATCAATAGAGGTAATGACTTTTTCGCCTATGCTCAACAGCCCAATATTCGCTATTGCAGTCTTTTCAGTTGCGTTTGACATCTAAAAACCTCTTAAAATTTACGGCCATAAACTGTTATATCGCCAGCCTGTTCAGCAGTAGCAGCGTCAGCGTCATAAACAACAACCTGAACCCAATCAATACCCTTCAAGTCAACTACAAGACCGGCAACTTCATTATCACCTGAATTTATCACCTCAATAGTGCCCTTATTGCCTGAACTGGCAGCAGCTCCGTCGATTGTACTTGTCCATTTTGTAGTCTCATCAAGAGCAATCGTATCGGCCCACATTGCAGGGTTAATATCAACCGTAGAATCTGTATTATCACCGCTAGCTGTTACTGCAATCTTGATATTATCGTCGTCAGTTACAACGGTAACTTGGTAATAACCAGATGTAATATTTGTCCCAGTAACATAAGCCATCATTCCAGCGACAACATTAAGCCCTACGTCCGTCTTGCTGAAGTATGTATCTTCCGCTCCGCCAGCATGGTCGTAAGAAACACCAGTCATCGATACTAACTCTCCTAGTGCGTCGCCGCCGTCAGGATACACGACAACAGCCTGAGTGCCAAGAGTGCAAGAACCTTCAGCGATATTTTGAAGCATCCCGTTATCCCTTGACCAACCGATTAGATTGAAACTGAAAGTGTCATCAACGTTGTTGTAGTTTTTGCCGCAGAAAGTAAACATCCATCTATTATTTAAACCTGCTCTCGGCGATATTCTGTATGGGCCACCGTCAGCGACGCTTGAACTATCTTTGCTTGCAAAATTACCATCCGTTGTCAGATCATAAACCGCCGCAAAAGTCGCTCCATCTTCGTCAGCAGTATCACGAATCAGCACCCATTCAGAATGAAAAGAATCGGCAGGGTCCGCTTTCACAGGTAGCTTTGGAATTGCCATATATGCCATCGCCACAAGGATAAATAACATTGCAATTGTTATCTTTCCGTATCTAATTACTTTTTTCATTTGATTTCCCTTAAAATATGGGGTGAGCCGAAACCCACCCCCGTTTAATTAGTCACTGTCTATGGCGGGATTTATAACGCCACTTGCCCCAGGTGCCCCCGTGTCATAATTTTCCCAACAATACATCGCATCGTCGTTAATCACAGTAAGCAATATCGTGGTTGTACTTCCAGCAAAATTACGGGCATAAACACCAGTCGTATCAGCTTTTAACGTAACAGCAGCAACCTCAGCCGTGGTGACAAATATGTTATCTGTTATAGTCAAATTCACTGAAAGAGCCGCAGAAGCGAGCAACGCACCAGCAGAATAAGTGCCATACGCTACATTGCCAGAGATTACAGAATTATCAGACCCACCAGCAAGAACGATAGCATTAGTGCAGCCACCAGCCGCAACAGTTGAGAACCTGTTATTTATCAACCTGATATTGTCACAATCAGCCGTAACATTAATTGCAATCTTAAGCTCTAGCGATACACTGCCATCAGTAAAGATGCAGTTGTCGACCACAAGGCCGTCAGCGTCCGCTGTAGGGTCGATCCCCTCAGCAACGTCCGCTAGTGCAGAAATTATTTTCAAGTTACTTAGGCGTACGTTAGCGGCTGTCACGGAGACTTTAGCGGTCACAGCAGTCCCAAGGCTTATAGTTGGAATCATACTACCGTTTCCAATACCGATAATCGAGATACCAGCAATGTCACAAACAAGACCAGTGGCACTTGCAACTGTTTCGGCATGACCTGGAGCAACATATATAACATCGCCCCTACTTGCAGTACAAAGACCAACACCAGCGTCTATCGTGGTTACAGCGTTAGTCCAGCTTGTACCAGAGCTATCGCCGCCTGTCGCCACGCCACTATCTACATAGAACTTTTTACCTGTACCAATAGAACCTTCCACACCCTCAGCCCACGCTCTAAGCGTATTGCCGGGCAGTCTGGAATAAGTGGTCTGATCGCCCCACTTAATATCGAATGCAGACGCACCAAACAGGCTTGCAGTCAACATCGTTATAGTTAGAAAAACAATAAACTTTTTCATTATATATACCTTTCAGGCTTAATTATTACTTGTAAAGTGGTGGGCAAACGGTTCACCCACCACCGGGGCAAAGAAAGAAAAAAAACATTATCTCGACGGAATCTTCTGGATAGCGTCATTTTCAGTCAATGGTGCAATGCTAAAGTGTGCATCAACAGTATTGCCAGTAGTAATCGTGGTGCTAGTTGCCAAAAACCAAAGACCGATAAACTTCTGTGTCAAGCTGGCAATAACCTCGATGTTCTTGACGCAACCAGCAAGCAACTCGGCTTGTGATACATGACAAGTACCCAAAGTAACTTCGGTTCCAGTTGTCATATCGGCATTATCATTAGACAAAAGGTTAATGTCTACACCTTCATCACCTGCAACTTGGTCAGCATTCGGAGGTATAGTTATATTAACAACCCCAACAATCTGATCGTTTTCGATAATAGTATCACCACCACTTTTGGTAAGTTCCATATCGAATACATTAGAGCTCACGACACCGGTACTATCAAGAGCACCAAGAGCCTGAGCATCACTAAATTGAAAATCGTGCATTTTAAATTTCCTTAAATAAACTTGTTTGTATTTTAATTACTCTACTACGTCTTGGCTGTCAGTCAAAATCGTATCGTCAATGTAACGAATAGGGATATTGCCCTGGAATGCAGTTACTTGCCTACCGAATATCTCCATCGGAGACCACAACAGATTCGACTTATCCAAAGCGTAAATCTCCATTTGAGACTTGATAGTTGGATTTGCATAGATTCGAGTACGGTTACGGTCAAATCGTCCATTGTTGAGAAGCTTGATAAGATTCTGCGTACCACCATCAGAAAACGACTTGGAGCCACCGATAGTTGGGTTGATATTGCAAAGACGAGCAATTTTACGGTTATTGCCAACTGCAAGCCCACCCCATGCTTTAAGTTGAGCTACATACGCATAATAAGCCGCAGTTGTGTCATCCGCATCAAGAACTTTTTCTTTGCCCTTATCACGGATTGACACACCGAACGGTGCATTCTTACCAAAACCAGATTGAGGATAAATACCATACGCCCCGCCAGTCTCGTTCGTATTCCACTCAACAATCAAAATACTTGTTCCAGCACTAGCATAACCGTTAGACTGTACGTTGTTTAGGCCAGTAGGATTAAGGGAACTTAGTCTTTGGAGTAGACCGTTCATGTTCTCTGAGCCGTCAGCCTGATCGCCATTGATGAAAGCATTAACCACATCTTCACCAAGCTTACGGGCATGTCCTTCGTCTTCCTGACGCAACTTTTCAGCGGGATTTGCCAAGGTGTCAATTTCATCCTCATCAATCTCTCTACGCCGTTCCTGAAGCATAACGTCTTCATAGACAACTTGCTTGTTACGTTTTGATGCGTTTACACCTTTATAGAACGTTCTTTTAGTGCTCGTTACCATTCCAGTATCACGAACGATCTTATGTTTGAGGCCCATATTAGCCTCCATAAACGGAACGTCCATGAAGAAGTCGTCCACGTCTTCGTTCATCACGCTGATAATGGGCAGAACGGTTTTGCCGTCCGATGTCTCTTTTGCCCGATCAAGAAGGGTATACTTACTGTTAATATATATTGTACTCATGCTGATAATTCCTTAAAATAATTGATTTACATTTTATTTTTCGGGAGTTATCCGCACAATACGGCTTCCCTGACACTTCACGGCGGTTTAAGCCGGTCTGCTCTTTGCAGACTAAGCATCAGCTCTCTTTCGAGGTTGTCTGAAATACTGTCTAAATGGCTAAGTTGCCCTTGCGGGTTTAGCCTATTGCTCTTCCATTCTCGTCATATTGATAAGTTGGAAAACCACCTTTATCTTTTACGCTTGTAGATTCGCCGAATACAGTCTTACCCTCATTAACAAGAGGTACAATCTCGGCTAACAAATTCCTAATCACTGGACTGTTACCAATCCCGTAAGTATCAAGAAGGGTCTTAACTTCCGCACCGACCTTGAACTTCGACAATGCCTCATCTGTACCCTTGATAAAGCTGTCATATTTATCTTTGTGAATTTCTTTTAAGCCTTCGATCTCTGACGCGATAAGAGCCTGCCCCTTATCCTCGATACCTTTAAATTGAGCCTGCATAGTTTCAACAACCTTACCCCATATCTTTGATACCATACCTGATGGTGCTCCAGCTTCTAAAGCCGCCTCTTTAACAGCCGCAGAGATACCAGAAAAGCTTTCCTTGTCGTCACCATCTGGAATATCCATCGCATAGCCGTCAATTGATTCAGGAACGCCCATAGCCTTGCGATATGCCTTTATCTGGTCATCAGTGGCATCTTCACCAGGAATGCTAACCATGCCCTTTGTACGCTCTGCAAAGTCTGCCTCACCCTTACTGATAGTCCGTTGTGCACTTGCGTAGTTCTTTAATAGAGTTGCCCTATCCTTTACATTGTCGAACAGCTTTGTTGGCTGCTGCTTTGTTTCAGGATCGTTGTAGAAGTCATCGCCAAGATGCTCTTGAACAACTTCCATGTTAATTCCATCGTCTGTAAACAAATCACTCATTTTTTGCCCCTTAATAATTTCTTAATCAATGTTTTTAGTTTGCCAGGTCTAACAATCGGCCCATGAATAGTATTCAATAACTGCTTTGCATAGTTACATAAAGCCTGCTGCTCTGGTGTCTCGCATTCACGCATGAAGTACAAATCGTACAATATATCTTCTAAGACAACCTTGCCATATTCATCAGAGAATACAGAAAGGTACATCTTGCGTCGCTCATCTTCAGTAGCTTCTACGTCTTCAATTGGGTCAAGTCCATTAAGCAAGCTTCTGCTCCAATTCAGTTATACGCTTCTCGTGATCCTGAATAGTTGCAACACCCAGACATACCTCTTTCACTTCCACAGGCTCTTTCCGTACTTCCGGTGTTACCTGCTTTTCAGTCGCTTCGTCAAGCAAATCTTGAAGTTCCTTGTTTGTCATTTCGTCATCATAGGCAACGCTCAATGCCTCAAGCTCTGTTTTGATAACTTCGTTTGTTTTGTACGCCATCTTTCTACCTTTCTGAATTAAATTATTATTTATGCTGCTGCTATCTGGCTTAATACGCTATCTTCTTCTACCTTTTTAGACAAGTTTGGAACCATACCAGCCGCCTGTTCTGCCTGTTGAGCCTGTAATGCCTGTTCTTGCTGTTGAGCGGCAATAGCCTTGATCTCTGCGACATCTTCACGGCTCAATACTACATCTTCAGGTGTATTACCCGACTCAAGTATCTTACGCATTAACTCATCACCGTCTACAACAACGTCAGATTCAGGTGCAACACTCATTACTGCAGCCATATTTTGAACTGTTTGCAGCAAGTTGCCAGTCTCATAGTATTGTTTCAATATCTGTGCTAAAGGCCCGATATACTGAATATCAATCTTGCCATTCTGCGATTCGAGAACTTCATCTGGTACTTCGGGTGCACGACCAGAATTCAACTCAATCTCGTATATCCGGTCAAATTCACGGTCGGTAATCCCGCCAAGCGTACCCAGGAACGGTGCCATCAAGACCGCACGTTCTGCTTGCATACCGCGAACCATATCGATATTCTGATAAGCAGACGGGTCAGCACTGTTGAGAGAAAGGAATAAAGACTTTCCAAACCGCTGATCTACCATATTTTGCCATTTCTCATGGTTATTTTCGCCGAATGGATAACCACTACTATCAATCAGCCGAGACACTAGATCGCCCATCTTCAAGCCCTGCATCTCCTTATTGCCTACAAACGTCTTGCCACCTGCACCAGTCCGCAATTTATGCTTCAATGATGAAGGTATAAGCATTGCCGGCCTTGCTGCCTGCTGTGAAGCTATCAGAATATCCCTACCCATAAAGTTGGCTGTGAGAATCTCAACAAACATCTGGCTCACAATACCCCTACCATACGATTCTGTGCTTGGCCGGTTAAGGCTCCACGGAATAGGGTTCAATGTCTCTGAACCGTCATCCTTGATTATCTTCTTGAACTCGACATTTAAATACTTGTGCTGCCACTTCATATTGACTACGCCAGCCTTGCCCGGTTCGTAATCCTTATTCTTGTATATCGCATGGATTATCTGACATTTCTGGTTTGGGCTATTTACGAGAGCTAATTTCTGACTTTCGCTAAGGCTGCCTTCTCCAAACTCATCATTGATCTGGCCGATAGTCTTATTAAATCTGTGGTGAATGGCGACCACACGACCCCAAAAGTCACGTCTAATCCTGAATTCTCTTGGGTGCGGACACATAAACATCTGCTTGCCGGATTCTTCATCGTGCTCGATATACATGAACGAGTCACCAATAACACCCGCATCGTTAATGCTCACAAGCTTCTGATTATAGTAATTAGCCTCATCCGGCCCCGATTGAGTAAGAACTGCCCTCAAGTGCTCATCTGTCTCTTGCAGCCATTTGCGGACACGCTTACTTTCCATAAGCTTCATGTCGGACATCTGCTGTACCCACCAGTTAGTCGATTTAGGCATATAATTGCCAAGTATGCCATTACTCCAAACCTCTCTTGCAGCAATCGCAGTAGGGTCATAGATGACGCGAGACTTCTTCGTTCTACTAGTGTCATCAAACGTATTATACCACTCCATAGCAGGCTCACGGCCTGGATAAGTCAATTGGATTGCAAGCTCTTTAAGCTTTTCGCAATCCTTAAACTCGATATCCATCCGCTCTTGCTCATCTATTATATTTTTGGGTGTTATGGTCATTAACCTGCTCCGAGAGTCTTACGCTTAATATTGGCTTCACTTGTGACTTCATTAAGTATGGTCGCTCTACGCCGCTTTGCCAAGTCCTTGCGAACAGTTTCGTCCGCAATATTGCTCTGCTGTATCTTTTGGACCGGCTGTGCAATCTCTTGCTTAGGCGTCTTAGGCTTACTTCCAAATAGTGAATTGCTCATATTGTTTGCCCCTTACAAACTGCTTTAGCCATTGTCGTTTGGATATCTCTTAGGCAGTTTTCGCAATATTTACTAGATACAGGCACTATCTTTATTTCTACTGTACATCCAGCTTTTAATTCAATTGTTTTCCCTTTTACAGAACAAAAAGGATCACCTTTCTTGCCGCAAACACAACACTTAACCTCCTTAGGCTTAACATCACCTTTCCAGCCAATAGTGTTATCTTTAGTAGCATGGCTCCCTCTTACATATTCTTCTTCGGTCGCAGTGTGCATGTTATTTAATACCTTTCATCGCATGTTTCTTTCTAAGCGTATCACGGAGCAATGTATAAGGATTGTCATTTTCATACTCTGTTTCATCCATAACAATACACGCCGGACATAAATTCTTGCTTCCATCTTTGCCAACAATCATTCTTAAGTGTAGGCTAATTTCTTTGCAATTTGAACATTTCATTTAATTGACCCTTATAAGTTACTTAACCCCATCGGTTGGTAATCGTCTTCATAATAATCTTCGTCATCATGTTTTTTAATCGGCCCTTTGAAGCCTAAGACTTCGCCATTGATGTATTCGTAATTATACGCCATTGCCAAATGCCTATGAGCATCCATCATGTGCCTGTGCCATGTTTTAGCTGGCGAATCATGGTAAACTGTCTCATTCTCAGTACTTAAAGCGGTATTCTTCTTCTTTCCATAACCAGCAGCCGCCTTAAGGTAAGTAGCACATTTTTCGTCATTTATCTCTAATTGACTCCAAATACCACGACCAGCCTCTATTCCGTCATCCATCGAATGAGATACAACTGGCTTAAAGTCAATTCCTAGCTCTGCCGCTATATCCATTGTGGTCTTGCCGGTTTGGAATCGTCCCGCTGTACCGTACTTCATTTCAGGCCCAGTGAAATGCCCTCCGTAGGTATAAGGTTTTGACTGTAATACCTTAGCAAAGTTAGGCAATCCCAAACCTTCATTATCCCAGTAGTCGTCTATAATCCTTATGCCGGTTTTTAAGAACTGGGCAAATATAACAGCCGTTGACATATCTCCGGTGTCGCTAAAAGTATATACCTTCTGTTGCTCATCCCACTTATAATCGCCAATTCTACCATCCTTACGTGCCTTAGATAGATGCCTACCGTAATAAGTCCCCTCTTTGAACGTTGGAAATAACCCCAAAACCCTGTATCGAGTGCCATCACCATCAACGCCATACTTCTTTTCAATGCCATCTACAAACGCCCTACTCGCAAGGCCAGGTATAACACGCTTATTTTGTTTATAGTTTGGCGTATCTTTACCGCTTATAGTGACCACGTAATAGCCCAAATCACTCATATAAGGCTCATTACCGTTGTTTTTTTCTGGATCGCTCGAATGACAGGCTTTTGCAAAATCACATTCTGGATTAGTGGGATTACCTATCGCAACCAGCTTGCAATTATCATCAGTAATCAGTGCTTCAACTGCTGTACGCCATATCTGAGGCATTATACCGCAAGCTTCATCGATTACCACTAATACGTGCTCATTATGCCATCCCTGCATTTTTGTTGCGTGTTCTGCTGTACTATCTGGACTTGTGCTAAACCCAATAGCAAAGTTTTTTTCCCATTGCTCACGCTGATCCGGTTTTAATTGGTCTAACACTTCTTGCCTTGGCCTAACGTCCCATTTTGTAGAAGACATCTTACCACCCAAAGGAACCCTTGCACCACTGAACGCTGCGTGTATCTCACGCCAAAGCTGCTCCTTAACCAGATTGTCAGATGGTGCAGTAGTAACAACTGTAGACGGCTGAAAACACATCTTGTACCAGGGCACTATCACACGCCCAAGACTAAATGTTTTGCTGACTGAGTGACCAGCACGTACGCATATCTTTTGATGATCCCGAACAGCCTCAGCCATTTCTACCATCTTAGGCCATACATACTCGGATTTTAGTGATAATACATGCGTAGCGAACCCGATTGGGTCTTGTTTGTACCCTATCAGGCTTTTATACACACTTTGCATGTCTTTGTTAATGCTAACCATTATCACTCATCATCAATGCGGCTATTTCCGCTACTGTCAGATCACGGCTTTGCTCGTTATCCTTCTCGAATAGTCCGCAATGCTTAAATAAATTCTCGATTTGCTTATCTTTACTCCAAAATTTTACCTTCTTGAGCTCGCCGCTTATTTCTTTTTCACCTTCTTCATTATATTCCCAGTTTTCTACGACCTCAAGACTTGACATAGCACGGCGTATGTCTTTCGGTATCTCATGTATGAGCTTTAGGCTGCCATCATCATTAAATGCTTCGCCAACATCAGCGAACGCTATCCTAGCTGCTTCACGCAGTACCTTTTCTGCTGTTATGCCAGTTGCTTCTTGCCTTTTTCGGTTTAACTCTGTCACTCTCTGCTGTATGTGTAGTTTGGTGAGGAGTCCATAGGCTTGCTCTTTTGCTGTTTTTTTACTGTATCCAGACCTTATCGCTGCTTGTGTAGCATTTAGGTCAATCATGTATTCTCGGCAGAATCTATCCTGTTTAGGGGTCAGTTTTGATTTCTTAGCCATTCTACTATATACCTTTGTTTGGTTATTCATAGCTTTGGTCTTAATTCCATTTCTTTTATGGCTGAATCCATGTAATTCATAACCGCCTTTTCCGCTTCATATGCCTTTTGGCACTCGGCAGAGCAAAACTTATGGTTACTTACAGCATCGCTTAATTTCTTTGCAAAGTCTTCACCGCATTCTAAACATCCCATATCACTTCACCTCACTTTCTAAAATTAACTTCCTGCAAGACGGGCAATATGCCCTATTGCCAGCACATAATAACCAGCCTGCTTTTTTTGCATGCTCCCTGTAATCTGCTATATTGTCAAATGAACCATCCCCTGAACAAGCCTCGGTGCTGGAAGACTTCAGCATTACGCAATCTTGCCCAAACTGGAAAGCAACGAGGGCTTTAGGGGTTTCGCTCGACCCACATGGATAATCAGCGTTATCGCACTTTAAGTCTAAATTCGCTACCATCAACATATCATTGCTCCTTTCTTGCGTGCTATTATACCATATTTCAGACAAAAAGTCAAGAAAAATCTCTTGAGTTACTAATAAAATCATAAATCCATTAAATATTCCATATATTCCATTTTATCATCAAACGTCTCAGGTTCTTCCCCCTGTTCCCACTTTGAGCGAGGCGGGCAGCAATTTTGAACGTAATCAGACTTTACTATCTCTTGCTCTAATGGCGTCAGATGGCCTATTTTAGCCCGTAAGCAACCCGTTTCTTCGTCAAAGATCATAATCTGCATTATATACCCCTTCCGTGCGTTATGCCTCTATTACCGTTGTCTGCTTCGTCATGGATTGCTTTTTTCAATTTCATAAAATAAACTTTTTCAAAATAGTACACTAGATAGTCAGATACACAGATACACAGATGTATAGATATTTAGATTTATAGACTTATAGACCTAAATGACTCCGTTTCTTTTGAAACATGTATAGTAACTTGCAACACCTGTAAAGCCTTTCCTTACTAATGTAATATATCCCATTGATTGTAAGGCAGTTAGTTTTCTACCACCAGTAGCTCGTTTCTTTCCAATTATCTTACCTGCGTTTGTTTGTGATAGATAAAAGGGTCTTTCGCCGTTATCTGATTGCATGACCCTACAAACTCTCGCTATTAACTGCCCAGATGAATCTTTTATGTTTTCCAAGTCCTCTGGTATCGGAAGTTTCAAAGCCCTTTCGACCAAATACATCATTTCCCTACCAGCAGGATACTTAACCTTATGTATAGCCTCTCTTACCATTGGCCCAAATTCCCACGGCTCTATTATTTCTTCGTCTGCGTCTGTCATATCGTCCTCAGTTGCTAAACTAAGGAACTCATCAATATAAGGGGTTATATCTAGTGTATCATCTAAAGGCAAAACTCCAAGTATATGACGTGCCAATATGAACGCTGGCAAATTATCCGGTTTCTGTTCGCTGTCCCTTGTTCTCAGTTCTAAAAGAGCCGCTTCAACTATATTCATATTATCCCAGACTATCTCCCAGACAGAAAAAGAAACAGGCGGGCGGGTCTGGGTACCGCCCAACGGATAGCAAGTCCACCTGTCATATTAAGTTTTTAAATACCCGGATATCTGCCGGGCAGCATAGCCAGCTTGATTTCTTGCCACTGACCTATATATTATACCATATTATATGCGAACTGTTTAATAAAATATTTCAGAATTCCATGTTTTTTTTAAATGTCGTATATTTGCAAGGGTTTCGCTATATATTTAAATTATCTTTACAGGCAATTCCGCGATTTTCATAAAATTGAAGTTTTTGATTTGCGTTTTGGTGGTTTGTGGGCGATAGTATATGTAGTAATGTTAATGTTAATGTTAATTATTTTTAAGGGAGTATGATTATGACACTTACAGAAAGAAAAGAATCTAAAAGGTTATGCGAAAAGAAAAGACCTGCCGAAAGATATTCCAATGAGTTGTCAATGCACGGCAAACTCGGAATAACCTGTCATTACCATGATGTATCTAAGACGTTCTGGGATTTTGACGATGTATTATACTTCCTCGACACCATGATGTATTATAAAAACTAACCCCCCCCCTCTCTCCGCACTAGGCGGTAGGTTCAAAGCCAAGAGAGGGATTAACCCTTATTAGGAGTATTGAAGATGGATATAGACCGAAGATTCGAGAGAGCAGTTGGTAGGATGCCTCAGCAAACCAGATGGACTTCCATACAAGAAAACAAACTTAAGGTGCTTAGGAATAAAGCAGATTTGTTTGATGAGCTTATAAAGTCTTGCCGTAATCGTTTCGCTGATGGTTCTAGGATGGCATCTATCAAAGCTCTTATCGACTTGTATGCCAAGAAAGCAGAGGCCATAAAATGACCACGCAGGAAAAGATACATTGGCACAGGATAAGGCTCTCATGGGCTTATAAGGACAAAGAGGCCCACGCCCACCATGCAAGGCGTATTGAGCATTACAAGGGATTGAGGGCGTTAGAGGTAGAGGCAGCGAAGAAATGAACACCGCCCGCGATGATAATGGATCGCCAACAAACTCCGGTCTGGGAGCGTTGGTTTGCCAGTTCGATTCTGGCCGTGGGCTTTAATTTGAAAGGGAAACTATGAAAGTTTTAGTAGCATGCGAAGAAAGCCAGGTAGTTTGTAAAGCGTTCAGAGCAAAAGGCCATGAAGCTTATTCTTGCGATATACAAGAGTGTAGCGGTGGGCGTCCTGAATGGCATATAAAGGGAGATGTAAGAAAATTACTCGATGATAGATGGAATTTAATAATAGCTCACCCACCTTGTACATATTTAAGTAACGCTGGAGCTAGGTTTTTGTACCCTAAGGGTATTTTAAACACCAATAGGATGAAGCTCGGATTAGATGGACGTGATTTATTTATGGCCATTTATAATACTCCTGTGCAGAAATTATGTATCGAAAACCCAATCCCTAGCAGAATATATGATTTACCGGAAAAAACTCAGGTCATTGAACCATATTTTTTCGGGCATCCATTCAAGAAGAAAACTTATTTGTGGATTAAAGGACTTCCAAATCTGAAAGCGACTGAGTTGTTAGATAAACCTGAAAGCACTAAAGTTGCAGGAAATTGGTTCAACAGAGGTGGCAAAGACAGACAGAAAAACAGATCAAAAACATTCCAAGGCATAGCAGACGCAATGGCCTCTCAATGGGGCTAATACCAATAACACTATTCAGCTAACTTTCACAGATTCGCACTTTTAGATTTGCATATTTTGATATCTGTGTAATACTATAATGGTAAGTTAATAATATTTAAAGGGAGCAATGATAATGAAAGACGCAAAAGCAAAACTGGAGCAGGTCAAGCGAGATAAGACCGAATGTAATAAATCATTTGATGCCGACATAGCCCGCCTTGAAAAAGAGATCGCCGATAGTGAGTCTACCTATTCTATTGGTGATAGGTTTGAGCATGAAGATGGAAGTAAATGGATTCTTGTTGTCGGATGTGGCTGTAATAATCACGGTATGCAAGGATTTATGCTGGTAGATTTGTCGAATGGTTGTTGGTACGATGGAGAACATTACGTTAATAACAATGAGAGAATATCTCAGGATGAGTTCAATGCGTTAGACAGCATGAAAGATTTCACCCGCTACTGGGACGCAAGAAAGGGCGAAAGATGCTAAAACCGAACGACAAATTCAGAATATCACGCCGTAAGCCAATAAGGATTGTAGGCAAAAATGGGGTAAGCTTTATGAGTAAGCTTAATTCAGGCCTAACCTTGACTTGTGATAGTATTGACGGCAGTTATGTAGTTTGCAAGGATAAGATAAGGCAGGGAATCAAGCACGATGGAAGTTCAAAGTTTGCGAAAGTCCAGGTTTTCCTGAACCACTGGAACGTTGAAATTTTATAAGAATCCTCCTTCAAAAACCGATGGGCCACTGAGTCGGTTACTACATCAATGGCAGCGGTAAGTATTTGTCTACCGCATTTAACTCTTATTGAAAGGAAATGAAGATGAATAAGCTAAGACACAAAGAAGTTACGATAGATCAGCTTAGAATCAAGTGCAGGCATCAACACAGAATAATCGCAGCACTGAATAAAGAACTTGTAACCGTTAAGGAAATGCGTCTCAAACATGCCATAAATTGCCAGGTGATAGCGGCTAAAAAAAGGCTTAAAGGGACTCAGGCGGCGATTGAGGTTGCTGAAAAGGAAATCAAGGCTCTTAACCGGAGCTACAAACAGAAACCTTATACGAAAGGAAAGTAACATGAAGAAATTAGACGAAAAGACAGACAGGAAATTGGAGATTATCCTCGTTGGATTTTTGGTGATGATTATGTTTTTGCAGGGATGTAGTATATCGTTTTCCGGTGGCGTTGCAGCAGACGCTTTTTATCCAGAGGCTAAAACCTCTAAAGGTGGTAGCTTTGGTGATCCTCATGCGTCACGCAGAGAGGCCACACG
>JGI10211J14876_10000411_pt1 | contig 18347 bp, 19 predicted proteins | sample Etolagsediment_FD_14876 | JGI IMG/M metagenome (IMG submission 14876)
AATTAAAAAAAAATCTTTCAATTTTTTTAATTGATTAAATAAATTCAAATTTTAATTAGTCATTTTAATTAGTTGCTGGGACAGCAGGAGGTTGATTAGCATGACCATTAACTTCTAATTCCCATTCATCCATATGAGCCAAGAAATATTGACAATTTCTCATTGTACATGCATAAGAACAACCAGAATGGCCACCATAATTAATTTTCTCATTAATCTTATTAATATTGGGATCTTTACAAAACATAAATCCGGTATTTGGATCATCAAAATTTTTTACCCATTCTTCACATTCTGCCAACCGAATGGCATTCATACCATCTAAAACCATTTCAAAAGTGTGAGTAGATAACTTAGGATATTCTGACATTATAATTATACTTAAATTATAATGTCTATACATAACTTCAATTTTTTTTTTATTTAAAGAGATTGAAAATGAACTAAAGATTTAGAAATTACATAATAACAAACACCAAAAAATAAACTGGTTAAAATAAATCCAGTTAAATTAGGATTGCCATCATTGTTATGTAATGATGGAAAAATATTTAAAAATTTACTTCTTACCACAGGTAATTGAAATATAAAAAATAATAAACCAATAATAATAGGAATTTGAAATTCATCATAAAGAATTTCTAAAGAATCTTTAGAATTTTGATTTTTCATTCTTCTTGCTAAAATTTCTTGTTCTGTATCAGTATTTTGAATATAATCTGATTGTTCTTTATCAGGAACAAAATTAGGTTTTACTTGTTCATCCGCAAAATGAACTGTATTTTGAGGAATATCTCTCGAAGGTAAATTAGTGGCTCCACTAGCACTTGCTTGTTGTATTCCTGTTACGAATTCATTCATCATTTTCTGTTCATCAATTTTATTCATTTCAGTATTAGTGCTGGAAACCTCAACATTTGGAGAATATTGAGTAGGTTTTTCAGTTGTTTGAAGAACAACATTTTCGGATTTTCCTCCCGCTAAAGGATCAGTTGGTAAATCATCTAAATTAGTAGTATCAGTCATATCTAATATAAAGATAAGATTGATAGATATACAAATTTACGCAAAATCAACATATTTTTTTTTATTATCGCACTGAATAGATTCCATTTGATATTTAAAGCATTTACTTCCGTATTTATATTTTTTATTTTTTATATCTTCTAAATCAGGTGCTTTAAAAGAAATACAGTTTCTTCCTTCACATGTTTTTCTAAATAATGTTGCCAATCCTAATCCTAAAAGAATAGAAATGATTATTTTTCCTGTTTCTGTATTAAAAAATCTTTTTAATTCCATATATATATATTATCTAGATTTGAATTGGTATTTCTTCAATATCATGTCCGCATTTTACTTCTTGTTGGTTTAATTGAAAGCAATTATTTGTTTTATCTCTAAATTGGAATAAATGTTTATTATCGTTGGTTGGATATACTGTTACTATTTTAGTATCTGGAGCAGTCCAATATACAATTATTATACCTATAAAGAGAGAAATAAAAAAAACTGGTATATTTATAAATGGTATTTTCATATTAGTATATAATTTTATAATATTTATTTTTAATCACCTATATTATATTCTTCCTCACTATCATAAACTAATTCCATTTCGGGAGATGGAGTTATTTGTGGGTCTTTCGTTTTCGCTCTTTGTATTTGTATTTGCGGAGGTGTACCTGAAGGTGTTTTTGGAATAATATCTTCTTCTTCTTTTGGAGGAGATGGTTTTTCTTCATCTTCAGGACTTACATCATTATCAGGTTTCACATCAACTACATAAATATTTCCATTTTCAGGATCAATAGCGAATAAAACGGGATGACTAGGTCTAGTGTAAAGCATTTCAAATTTATAACCTTTATTATGTGCCATCACAGGTGATATTTGTTCCTGAGATTCTAATAAATCTTTATTAGCTTCAAAATCCATTTTATTAGCAATTATTTTCTCTCCAAACATGAGTTTATTTCCTTCTAATCTGTAAGTAGTTTTTTCCTCATCTTTTTCTTGAGGTATAGTAGATTTTAATTTAGTTAAATCGATTTCTTTATCAGGTATAGTTGAACTGGTTTTTATTTTTTCGCCGATTTCAAAAGAATCAATACTAGGATTTTCAAAGGCAACTAATAAATTTTGCAAAGTATATTTTTTTTTAAGTAAATGATAAAAAATTTCGTTATTAGAGGTGGATTTTGGTTCAATAGTATAATATTTATATTTTAATTTTTTTAAAGAATCAATCATGGGAATAAGTTCAGATGAATAAATTTGAAGTATATCTTTAATAAATTGAATTTCTCCAGTTTCATTAAATTGTTTCATAGTATCTTTAATAAGATCGATTTTTTCGTAAATAATTGTAGTTTTTGACTCAATTAAATTTTTATTAGCAATATTATCAGTTATATCAATAAGGGAAGTTTTATATTCTAAAACCGCTTCCAAATCATCGTTTAATTCATTTTTAATAGAATTAAATAAAGTGATTATTTGATTTTCAGTTTTAAAATTAAAAAGCAAGTCTAATTTACTTTCAATAATTTTCATTTTTTTTTCATCGACACCTTCTTGGAATACATCAATTAATTCGTTTATATTAACAAATAGTCCTCTATTAATTTTAATATTTAAACTACAAGGGTTTGATTTATCTCCACAAATAGCATATAAAAAATTATCTTTGGATTGGAAAATAGATCCGACAGGTCTTTTACAAGATATACAATTGCGTTTAATTTTTAGAATAGCAGTTTTTTTTTGTTTAATATTGAGAGATGGATTTTTTAAAACAGAGTTTTTTTTATCTCTATAAAGAGATTCGTAACTATTTTTAAGACGATAATATTCATTTAACTTTTCCAAAAATTCAGGTGTTTGTGATTCTGGATTTATTTTGGGAGATGGAGAAGTAGATTTTGTAGAAGATGCATAATCAGGGCTTAATTTTGGGGAATTATCTTCTAGAGTTAATGGTTGTTCTTGAGAAGTCATATAAATTAACGGTATATTTTTCTATTATAAAATTGAACTTCTGGATTATTTTGCCAAGTAGGAAGGTCAGTCATCATATTACTAACCTGGCTGTTGCGATAATCCTGCATAAATCTTAATTTATTCAAAACATATTCTTTTTGTTGTTTTTTTTTCTCTTCTTGAAGTTTTTTATTATTTTTAACTTTGTATTTATAATATAAAACAATAGCTAAAATTATAGTAAAAGCTACAAATAATCCTAAATTATAAATAAAATTGTAATGTTTACTTTTAAATTGATGGCATTGTTCTAAAGATGCATTAATAAAGTATTTCATACCAGGTTCAATTAAACGAGGTTTAATTAAATTAAAGGAATCCATTAAAATAAGTATTTATAATTTCAAAATAAATTATACCTAATTAATATAATGGCATCACCGAATCCCACATCTTCAATTATATTTTTTTTATGTTTAACTTTAGCTTATTCCATTTTTAAATATTATTCTAAATCTCAAAAGACAATAATGATTTGGACAATAATATATTTTCTAGTATTGATAATAGGCCAATTTTTTATAAATTATAGCTTAGCAAATGAGATATGTGGAAATGAACAATTTGGAATGGCATTACAACAAACATTAATTCCATGGATATTTGTGTTTGGCTTATTAAATTTACTATTATTTGCATTTCCTTCTTGGTTGGATCCTTTTTCAAATACAATAGGATATTTATTTGCATCAATAACAGGAGTAAATGGATTTTTAAAAAGTATTTTAAAAGATAGAAAAACATTAAATTTAGGTCCAAATCAATCTGAAATGATTACAGCAATAAACAATGTATATGATGATAAATCATTATTAATAAATTCAATGAATATGACAAATTTACCATTATGGTGGGATAGTATGAAAAAGGGAGGTTTATTAAAATCTGGTGTAGGGGAGGAACAATTTGTGCAATTGGAACAATATGTAAAAATGAAGTCAATAATATCTGAATATATTTGGTTTGCATTAACAGGTTCTTTAGTAACATCAATAAGTTATAATTCGATGGTAAATAGTGGGTGCACACAATCAGCGGAAGAAATGGAAAAGAGACATAATGAATATGTAGAAAATGAGCAAAAAATACAAGAGGCACAAGGACAAAAGGAACAAATGGTTTACAAATCATACGAGTAAACAATTTATCTAAATTTAGGCAAAGTAATATAATAAAGAATAATTAAATAAGAAAGGATTCCTAAAATTATACTTAAAAGCCAAATTGGTAAAATGGTTTTTCTTCTATGTCCCAGACCGAAAGTTCTTAAACTCCCATCTTTATTATATAAAAATCCAGGTTGTATATAATTTAGAATAATAAAACTAATAAGAAATACTATAATAGCAAATGTGTTAATATGTTTTCTTATAAATGCGTTATTCATTATATATATAATATGAATAATTTTTCATATTTATAATTTATTTTATTTACATAAATTATAATGAATCAAGGAGACTCATTTTTTCAAAGTCCTTTTGCACCTTTAGGAAGAATATATTGCGATTATTTCTTTTGGTTATCTGTAATTAACTTTATTGTTCTTTTATATATTCTTTTCTCTCTATTGTTTGCCTTTTTCTTTGATAAAAAGAAGGAGGGTCTTTTACAAATATTTTTGATTTCTTTACCTACATTCCTCGGTTATTTTACCAATAGATTATTATATTCTATGTGTGTAGGATCAACCCAAATGTAAATTATTTATATACATCTTTAATTTGATTATTTAAATATGTATTTTTACTAATAGCTCTAATAATTTTATTACATTCTTTTTGGTCATTTTCAATATCAGTCATAGAATTGTATACCAAGCTTGTGAGTTTGGTTTGTAAATTTTCATCAGATACCCAATCTTGGTTAGCTTGTTGCCATTTATTAATCATAGTGCGTTGTTTCAAGGCAATAGTTCTAATAGAAAGAAGAATTTTATTAAATTCTGTATCTTTTTCCCAAACATCATTATCTTTTACATACATAGTCTTTCTAGAGGGATCTGTGCAATGAATTGGTCGTTCTAATATATCCATATTATTTAATCCATCTGTGATCATAGTAGTAATGGTTTTGGTAAGACCATTTTCTATTGTATGATCATAAGTTTCATGAGTAATAGGTAATGAATCAATAAAATCGGTTAAATTCATCGCATTCTTACAGTGTTCATTAAGAAACATATTAATATTAAATTGATTATTGTTTGTAGTATTATTTGTAATTGTATTATGACTGTTCGTATTGTTCCCTTGAATATGGGGTATCAAATCAACAAAGTTTTTTTGAATTTCTTTGTTTTCCTTTAGTAATAATACAACCAATTCCTTTAAATTGCCTACATCCGAGTCATTTATTATAGATTTTGGAATCAATTGGGAACTTGATTCGTCGATTGGTAAAATTTTATCCATTTTTTCTTTTTCGCAAGACTTCTGGTGCTTATATAAGCCTTGCCGATAAATATACTTCTTGCCACAATGACATTGAAAATGCTCTGGGGATTTTTTGGGATTTTTACAAGTCTTCTTGTTACTGACATATAGTAAGGAGGGTATATTAGGGTCCATGTTTGTTACTGAACTTCCCGCTGGGATTTTTTTGGAATTTATCCCCTGACTGAACTTTGGTAACAAATTATCGTCAATATCGTCATTTGTTACTGAGTTTCCCGCTGGGATTTTTGTGCACTCTAATGCATCCATTTTGTAACTCTTCAGGTGCTTTGTAGAGGAAAGGTGTCTAACGAAGTCTCTTTTGTTGTTAGAACCATGGAGGCATCTTTCGCAATAAAATTTCAGGTCAAATTTGTGTAATCCATTTGTATCCATTTTGTAATCCATATGTAATATATGTAGAATATCTCTAAATACTTTTCTAAAACAACTTAAAAAATTATGCTAACATTTTTAGAATTATTTTTTTTGAATTGTGAGCATTATGGTCTAAAACGCATTTTCACAACTTTTTCAATTCTATTTTCCAAAAATCAAAAATCAACACAAAAAACCTTGTGTTAAATTTTAAAATCCCAAATGACTTTTGAAAATTTTGTGAAAAGTGAAATTTCCTACATGTATCGTTTACAGACCGATATTTTTGACCATTTTTCTTGTCTACACGATGTAGACAAATAGCTACATCATGTAAATAAAAATATTTTCTTTTTTGTTGAAAAAAGCTCGCTTGACATCAAGGTAAATGTAAGAAAACATCGGCTAGATTCCTGAATCCAAAAATCAGGATTTTATTCATCGATTTTCGGGGATAAATTCTGTCATTTATAGAACCTTTTTTTCAGTAAATATCCCCCCAGATTCCTGAATCCATATTTTCAAATTTCATTAGCCATTTTTGGAGGATTAAATATTATACATATAGGGTCTAATATTATCCCCCAGATTCCTGAATCCATATTTCCCATTTTCATTTGCCATTTTTCAGGGATAATTTTTACCACATAATATCTGTTTCAAATATTATCCCCCAGATTCCTGAATCCATATTTCCCAATTTCATTTGCCATTTTTCGAGGATAAAATACTTTATATTAAAGGGTCTAATATTATCCCCCCAAATTTCTGAATCCATGTTTCCCATTTTCATTCATCGAATTTCAGGGATAATTTTACCACATCATATATTTGTCATAATAATCCTCCTAATTATCTATATTCATTTTTGAATTTTTTATTTTCTGAAATTCAAGGATTAATTATTATATAGAACCTTTTTTTCAGTTAATATAATATTTTAAATAACTTAAAGAAAAATATTATATTTATTCCTCATAATCATCAAATTGTAATGCATACCCATCATCTATATCTTCCCCATACTCATCATCTTCCGGTAAATCAACTAACGAATCTACCTCTGCATTTATCCTTTCTTCTACGATTTGATTTTGTTCCTCCTCTAATCTAGCAATCTCTCTATCCGCTGTCATTGCTTGTCCCATCAATTCTCTCTGTTCCAAATGTCTCTCTAATATATCATCCTTCTCTCTTTCTTCTCTCTCTTCATCATAAGTTTTTGCTACATATTGAGTCAATCCTTTTTGTTGTCCCTTATTCCATCTTTCTAATCTATGATTCTTAAATAAATTTTCAATTTGTCTTTGTTCTTTATCCATCTCCTTCAATGAAGTAGTAATTTTATGTCTTTCTTTGTCTTTTGCCCTATTTATTTTTTCTTTTATCATTTCTCCATTTAAATTTATTTTATTTTTTTCTTTACAAATCATTTGTATTAATACTCCTAATAAATTAGCTAATTTCTCTCTTATATTTTGTTGTTCTCCTCTTACTACATCTAATTCAGTAATTTCTCCCGTGAGTTCTTCTTCTACTACTATATCAGTAGTAATTATATCTTCTACTTCAGATCTTTGATTAGATATAAGTGTTAAATCATCAGTTAATTGAATCAAATTATTCACAACATATAAAAAGAAAAATTGGAATAATTGCTTAACTAATGTACCGTCTAATATAGATTTAATCTCTTCTCCATTTAATTTAATAATATTTGCATATAAATTGGTCAATTCTATTAATTTGTAAAAATCTTTTAACTCTTGTTGATTTTGTGTTAATAAAGGAAATATATTTTTTTCGTTGTAAAATTGTCTTAATGGTTGGTAAATATTTTTTACTATTTCTTTTACATCATTTACATGCCTTTCTGATAATTTCCAATGAGTTGGTATTTTTATAGATTCATAATCTACATTATTCATAATAATATCGGGAAATACAAATACTAATGAATATATAGCATTCTTTACAAACAATACTGCTCTATATAATGTTTCATCATCGTTATTTGTAAAATAATCATTTCCAATTATATTAAAGTCCATAATATTAATCAAACATTCCAATATTTTATTTTTCTCTCTTCCACTCTCAGAATTAAACTTCATCATATAATTTTTTATATTGTTCGTTAAATATTCTATATTATTTCCTAACCAATTTTTTAATTCTCTTGATCCTCCTTCTAATGCTTCTTCTTTAATAGAATATGAATCCAATAAATCTAATAGTAATTTTAAAAAATCTTTATTTATCTTATTATCCATATCTAACATTGTTGATATTAAATCTCTCATTTGCTGTATATTTGATGTTTCACTATGCACCAAATCTATTGGAACAATATTCATTTTACTTACTTCCAATATTAACTCATTAAATGTCTCTAGTGAATATACTTTACCCTCTTTTTTCAATAATTCTATTTTATCTTTAATGGATGCCGATTTATCAAACTCATCTGGCTTATTTAAACAAATTGACATTAATTTTTCGTTTATTGGAATATTATTATTGAAATTACAATATTCTATAAAAGCCTTATAAATTGTATCTTCTGAAAATTCATTAGATAAAGGAGGAAATATTATTTTTGTATTTGCAGCGTCTAATAATAAAGCAGGTTGCGTCATATTTCTAACATCAAATACAATATTATATAAATAATTCGCTATTCCGTTAAATAAATCTATATTTTTGTCTTTGATAATAAAATAATTAATAGTATTATATTCCCCCGTATTACAACAAGCATTTTGTAAAAATGGTGTATTTGCATTATTCGTTAATAATAATTTTTCCTTCTCCACTACTTCATTTATACCTTTTATTATAGCCATGGAAAAGTAAATAATCTTACAATTAATAATAAATATTTGTTCAAATTGATTTTTAGATCCTGTTTTCAAGTTCTCTTTAAATGAATCTCTGAATTCTGTTGATAAGTTTGATGGAGTTTTTTGCTCTATTTTTTGTAATGGTGGCAAAAAATTAACCCATCTCTTCAAATCTAATTCTATTGGTATTTCATCTCCAATATTTTGCATCAAATAATTTTTCTTTTGCTCTATTAATGCTTGAACTTCTGTTTTTCTTAAAATATATGCGTCAAATGTCTTTTTTAGAGATAATTTAATTTTGTCCTTATTCTTTGGTAATGCTTTCCATGGATATGTTTTACTTTCTATAGATGCTGCTATACAAGATACATATTCTAGATTCGATAAATCCTCATCTCCCGATACAGGATATCCTTGAAACGATTTTTTACAACCTGGAAAGGTCTTTTTGGATTGTAAAGAAGGAATAGCAACTGAAATAAAGAGAGAAATATAGGATAAAGTAAATGTTAATAATGATGCATTAAATACATCTTCATAAGTTTGTTTCTTTTTCTTATTTTTTTGTTTTTCTTCAAATACTTCTATGGAATCCACTGTTTCGTCTAACGCTATTAAAGTATGATTTATTATATTTTCTCTCAATTCATCCAAATTTAATCCTAATTTTTGTGCCATTACCGTTATTACATTATTTATTAATTTTGCTTTTGGATTTGTTATTATTTGCGGTTGTGGTGCTGTAGCGGATTGTAATAATGCTGCCCCTGCATCTGTTTCTAATATCTCTCTAGATACTATTCTATATCCTGATTCTTCAAATTCTTCTTCAGTATCAAGTGCAATTTTTTCAATCATATAACCAGTATATTTACACCAAGTAATATTATCAATATTAGCACCTTGTTCTTTTTTAATAATATTAAGGGTTTCTTGATAATCACCGTTTTCAACAAAGACACTGGCTAAAGTAGAGAGAAATTTAGGTAATAATTGAGTATTTGTTTCAATACAATATAACCAATAGGGACTTTCTTCAAGAGATTCTATATGAGGTCGTGTAGCTTTGTTTACAAATTTAACAATATCCGTGTTTCTTTTTACAATATCAGATTGACCTAAGACCGCATCCCTTATTTTGATAAAAGGAGAAGTAATAATATCTTCTTCTTCCACATCTTTAGAATAAATTTGATGTTTGAGGTCATATTTAAATAACATAAAATTATTAATAGCTTTTAGTTTTTTAATTCTTTCTATTTCTAATTTAAATTTTTTGTTTATTTTCTTTTTATATTTTTGTAAATCTTCTTCATATTGGGAATCAAATTCTTTTTCCATTTGAGATAATAAATCTTTTCTTACCAATTCTGAAGCATAAGAAGTATCAGCACAAGTATCATTAATATTAATACATTTTTGTTGAACATTACAAAATAATTCATTTGTACCATAAAAAGAATTAGAGGCAATAGATTCATCTTTTACCCATTTTTCATTTTCTCTCTTGTAATAAAAATATTTTACATTATCAATATTGTCCACTTCTAATACAGCATATTGTCCATCTTGAACTTTTCTTTTACCTTCTATCATAGAAGTTGCTTCATACTTTGCATCTTGTTTATTTAATCCAATATTTTGAACCAGTTTTTCAGTTAAAAAGTTTTTAAATGTTTTATCGTCCATTTGAGATTGTTCCATTTGATATTCATTAATAATATCATAAACAGTAGGGTCATATTTTTTATCAAAATATACTGGACTTTCATTATCCTCTAATAAATCTGATAAATCAATATATCTTTTTGTTAATACATATTGGTTACATTCGTTTTGTGCAGCTTCTTTTTTTAAATTCTTATCAAATTCATTCTTCTTTTGTTCAAAAAGAGTATCAAAATCAAAAGGAGTAAATAAATCAATATTTAATAATGTTAATGTGGTATTATAAAGCAAAGAATTATCCGTTAAAATGATTTTTCTTAGAATCTCCGAATTAGATAATATATTATTATTATTTGTATCTCCTTTGTATTTATAATTTACATCAAACCCATAAGAATCCATGATTAAACCGGATAACTCTAGTCTGCCTTTTAAAATTTTATAAAGAATAGATTCATATTTAAAATTATCTATACCTGATGTTAATATTTTAAACTTATCTCTCTTTTCAAGATAATTCTTTTTATATTCTAATATTTTTGATTCAATAAATTCATTTATAGTTTCATATTGTTTGAAAGAAATATCATCTAAATAAATTAAAAATGGTTGTAAATAATTTATAACTGATACTAGTGTTAATTTACCCTGAATATATTTTTTAACCAAATTAAATAATACCCTCGTCTTTGGAATAATTGCATTTAAATATTTTTGATATTTATCTGGATCATTGTTTTGTTCTGTTAATAAATATTGTGTTGCCTCTTTTAAATAATCATTTTCATCGAATTCTAATGGCTTATTTATATCTTCTATATAAGATGTTTTATATTTCATATTTTCACGGAATAATTTCCAATAATTTATAAAATGTCTATTTAAATTTGATTTATCAAAAATAGTGGTGGATGGTAAATTAATATTTGAAAAATGCATTACAGGAGTAGGTAAGGAAATAAAGGCTTTGACTGAAATTATGTCATTATTAGTTAATGGAACTGATTTGGTTTTTAAAACAGTAGAAGTGACCAAAGTTGTTTGCTGTTTTTTTAAACCCAAACTATATTTTTGAATTAAAAATCTTTTTGATTTTACTCTTCCTTGAGAGAAAACACTGGAATAAAAATCATTTAAATTATCAATTACCGCAGTAATATTATTATTAATTTCTTTCATAGTAAGAGAATCATTATATTCAATACTGGAAAAAGGAGTTAAATAAGGATTTAATTTTCGCATATAATTAGTATAATTGTCTGTATTAGATTTGTATAATTCTCTTATTTCATATTCACTAGTTCTAGATTCTGCCATTGTAAGATCAATAACATCTGGTAATGGTTCTTGATTTTCTATATCTATATCTACATCATACAATTTTTTCTGATTTTGAGCAACTGGAATCATCCAATAAAGGTTTTGATTTAGGTTTTGTAAATGTTCTATTAATGGTTTAAAATCAGCTCCCTTGGTTAAAGGGAGAATAGCATTGCCATTTCTATCAAATTGAGAGAATTTCTCTCTTAATTGTTTGAATCTTTCAATTTGAATATGAATATTATTTAAAACTTTTCTTGTTCTCTCGGCGGATGGGTACGATGATAATAATTCATCTAATAAATCATTTACTTGTGAATCTAAACTAAATCTTTTTCTCTCTTCGTCGACTTCAACAACTTGAGAAATATCTCCAATTACAGGTCCAAATTCAATTGCATCTGCTTCTATAATAATATCCCTAATTTTATCTTTTATAGTTTCAGTTGGAACTTGTATAATAGGAGACTCCAAGTCTTCTTCAATATCAGTTGGAGTAATTTCAACTTCTTTATCTTCTTCCTCTTTAGAAATATCTTTTTTCTCTGGAGGTGGTCTAATAACAATTTTTTCTATAGGAAGATCTTCTGGAATACCCTTGTAACCAAAATCAAGATAAATCAGTTCTCCATTGTCATAGGTTTTAACTTCAATCATGTCTTCTTCTAAATTTGTAATTTCACCAGTAATAGTTAAAGGTAAATCACCTCCGAAATGAATATCAATAAAGGTTTCAGGTAATAATTTATTTTGCCTAGCATATCCTTTATTTTCTGGACGATCTAAAATAGTAATAGAATTAATACTTTCATCTGATAGATTACCATCTTCATTAATATTTAATTTAGTTTTCTCTCCAGATAATTCATCAATAATAATAATTTTTTTGGAATCAATATAATCTATTAAAAAGTTATGTTGATTAATATCTGGATTAGATGGTGCATCAATTTGTATAATATCTCCTAATTGTAAATAAATAGAATTATCTTTTTCCATTACTTTATAGTAACAGTAGAAATTAATATGAAATACGAAAAAAATTGATTTAAAAATATATTAAAGAAATTAAAACATAATAAATAAGATGGCTAGTTATAATCTACAGACTGTACCCAGAATTAGTGAATTATTATTTAATAATGATAATTCTCTTTCTAGAGATGAAATAGCAAAATCTCTAAATTTGAAATTAAAAACATGGAAATTTGGAGGTGTAAATTACCATATTCTAAAGTATGATAAGGAATGGTTAGCAAGAGAAAATGAAAACACAATTGGTTTATTGAGATCAGTAATTTTTAAAGATGATGGAACAATCGTATGTTTTGCTCCTCCCAAATCACAAAATACTGAAAAAATTAATATTACTTCTGACGATCAGTATGTATCAGAACAATTTATTGAAGGAACCATGATTAATATGTTTTATGAGAAAGAAAATAATAGTTGGCAAATTGCTACTAGGACAAGTGTAGGAGGAAAATTGAACTTTTATATGGAAAATGGATTTAAGAGTGAGGAGACATTTTCAAGTATGTTTGAGGAAATTGAAAATGAATTATGTCCCAATTTGAGAGACAAATTAAATAAAAAATATATGTATAGTTTTGTAATTCAACATCCAAGAAATAGAATTGTCAAGAATGTTGTAGAAAAGAGACTATATTTGGTAGAAATTTATGAGATAGATGGTCTTACAGTAACAATTAGAAATAATAATATGGATGAATTAGTAAAAGAACTACCAAATATTAGATTACCAAGGTGTATTCCTGTAAAGTCAGAGACAGAATTAAATGAATGTAAAGAGACATGTGCATCCATGAATACAAAATATTCAACGGTAGGTGTAATAATTAAGGATAAGGAAGGAAACAGATATAAATTTAGAAATCCGAATTATGAGCATGTTAGAAAGTTAAGAGGAAATCAACCCAAATTGCAATATCAATATTTAGCTTTGAGACAAGAAGGAAAGATTGCAGAATATTTGAAATATTATCCAGAGCAGAAGAAGGTGTTTAATGAATATAGAAATTTGATGCATGATTATACCAATCAATTATTTATGAATTATATGAAATGTTATGTAAAGAAGGAACGAGAATTAAAAACATTTCCAGAAAATTACAGAACACATATGTATAAGTTGCATCATGAGCACTATATTCCAACTTTAATGCCAAAGAAGGAAGGAATTAATAAGTCATATGTAATTAATTATTTCAATGCGATTCATCCAGCTAAACAGATGTTTGTATTGAATTATAGTAAGAGAACCCAAATGAAAAAGGAAGACCAAAAAGAAGAAGTATTACAAGAAGCAACAGTATAAATGAAATAAAAAATAAAAATATTATAAATTTATTTTTTATTTAAGTTTTTTCAGATAATTTATTTAAAATTATTTTGAATTTTTATAAAAGTTTCAATAACTTTTTGACAAGATGTATTTAGATATTGAATAACTGTAGTTTGTGTTTCAGGAGTATTAAAACCCATACGGATAACTCCATTAGGAATATGAGGATGTGGAACTTTAAAACCAACAAAGGATAAAGAGTTATCTTTAATATAATAGTCTTCATATAAGAAATATACTAATGCATTTCCAATTGTATAATCTTGATCTTTTAAAGTAATAATAAATTCGTTAGAAATAGTAGTATTTTCATTGGTCTCAATTTTAATTTTGGAATCAGGTGCATTATCCACTTTTTCAAAGAGAGACATTAATAATCTACATTTTTTAATCATAATATCACAAGCTTTATAAACAATAGCAAAATTAGTAAAAACACCTACACTTTCAATAACAAAATCATAACTGTTGGGAATAGTTATTCTTTTACCATCTAATAAAAACCAATTATCTTTTTCAAAATCAATTTCTTCTTTAGATAAACCTTTTTTTTCTAATTCTTTTTGAATATCATTCCATTTATCATTTGCTTGCACTTTATCTATAGTAGCTCCATAAGCACATGTAGAAACTACATTATACATACCATCTTCTTTAGCATTACCATAATCTAAAGAAGCACTTAATAGTAAATGTTCACCTTCTAAGTTATCAGAAAGTTTAGGACGAAGACGACAAATAGGAATAAAATCATTGGTAATAGGATCAGAAGGGAAAATATTTCTAACAGCTGATTCAGAGATATATTTATCGGTGCTAATATTTTTAATTTTAAAATCTTTAGTAGTTAGTAAAATAGTAGAATCCGAATCATTTTTAACATCTAATTCAATAGTGTATTCTTCGATTGGGAATTCGCTATCATTAATATGAATAGGAATACATCCAATTCTTTGTTTGAGAATTTCATTATTAAATCTAGAAGTATTAGTAATAATGTCAACTTTACTTTCGGAATGAGGAAATGTTCTGAAAACAACAGTAGGTATTTCAGATAAAATGATTCTTCGCAGGGAATTTGCTAAACTGGTAGGAGTATTAGAAAGAGTAAAATATAAAGTATTATTTTCTTCAGATGTAATTGTAATCTTAGGTTCCATCATTATGATTTATATAATATAAATAAAATTTATTTATAAATCAATTTTTTTATAAATAAATAAGTTTAAAGAATGGTAAAATAATTAATATAAAATATAAATGAGTTTAGTATTATATTATAGTAATTACTGTGAAAATAGTAAAGGAATTTTAAGAAGTCTTTCTAAAAGTGAATTAAAAAATGAAATACATTTTATATGCATTGATAAAAGATTTAGAGATAATCAAAGTGGAGCTACTTATGTAATTTTAGAAAATCAACAAAAAATATTATTACCTCCTCAAATTACCAAAGTTCCTGCAATGTTGTTATTAAAAGAGGGAAATGCAGTTATATTTGGAAAAGAAATAGAAGCTAGATTAAAACCACAGACAGAATATAGAAATTTAGAAGCAGCAGGATTTAATGGAGAACCATTAGCATTTTCTTTAGGATCAGATCATACTGGTTGTTTTGGAGTTGCCAGTGATACATTTAGCTATTGGGATCAAGGAAGTGATGAATTACTAGCCAAAGGAGATGGTGGATTAAGACAAATGTATAACTATGCTACAGTAGATCATACTAGTAAAATAGAAACTCCACCAGATAATTGGACACCAGATAAAGTAGGAGAAACAGCAATGAAAGATATGGAAGCAGAGAGAAATAAAGATTTACAAATGCAAAATATGAATAAACAAATAATAAATTAATATATTTAAAAACAATTAATATATTAATTTATAAATGGATAAGAGTGCTATTTTAAAAGGATTTAATAACCAATTCGAAGAATTTTTAGAGGATGTAGTCGTATTATTTCCAGAAAATAAAGATGTTAAAACTACACAAACAGGTTTAATGATGTTAAGAAAGGCAAATCCTAAAATGATAATAGGTGTATGGTATAGATATGTTTGTGAAAAATATGAAGAAGAAATAGAAAACGAAAATATAGAATATTTTTTAACCAAAGATTATAGCGAAGATTTAAAAAAGAATCCGAATTCTTCACAAGTATTACAAGGGATTGATAAATTAAGAGAACCTTTAAGACAGTTAGAGGAAGCCAATAAGAAAAAAACAATTCAATATTTAAAGAATTTAAATCAGTTATCAAAAATATATATTAATTAGTTTGATTTAAACAAATTTTATTTATAAATTGTATAATGTCTAAATCAAGTGATAAAGAAGAGGCTTTACCGGAGGATTTTCCCAAATTGATTTATGATTTAATCAATGATATTTTGTTTACTTTTCCAGAATATAAGGAAAATTTAGATGAGAATTTATTAAAAATAAAGGAAGATCAAGATAAAGAAAGTGTAAAAAACATTTATGAATATTTTAAAAAGGTTTTACCAGAACGATTTTTTGATATTTTATATAAAAATGAAGACATGTTTCAGAAGGAAGAAATAAATACAGAATTTTTACCTGGAATTGATTTTAAGAAGCTATGGAAAGAAGATATTTCTGAAAAAACAAAAGAGACAATATGGAAATATTTACAATTAATTTTATTTACAGTAATAGGAAAGGTAGATTCTCAAGATTCTTTTGGGGATACAGCAAAATTATTTGAAGCTATTAATGAAGATGAATTAAAAGAGAAATTAGAGGAAACAATGAGTAATTTACAGAATATGATGGGAGGAGAGGATGTAATAGATATATCAGGTATAGATATGGAAAATTTGCCTAGACCAGAACAAATTCAAGATCATATTAATGGATTATTAGATGGAAAATTGGGCAATTTAGCAAAGGAAATAGCAGAAGAGACAGCAGAGGAATTAAATTTGAATAGTGAAAATGCTCAGTCTGTAAATGATGTGTTTCAACAATTATTTAAGAATCCAGGTAAGTTAATGAATTTGGTAAAAAATGTGGGAGGTAAATTAGATAGTAAGATAAAGTCAGGAGAAATTAAAGAGAGTGAAATAATGCAAGAGGCAAGTGAATTATTAAGTAAAATGAAAGATATGCCTGGGATGGGAGATATCCAGTCAATGATGAGACAGATGGGATTAAACTTGGGAAGAGGACAAAAAGTAAATTTAGGGGCAATGCAAGGTAAATTAAATCAAAATATAAAAGTTGCACAAATGAAGGAAAGAATAAAAAAGAAATCAATGGAAAAGCAAAAAGAGCTAGAACATCAACAATATTTAAATAGTTTACCAAAACCTCCACCAATGACAAATGAAGAAATTGAGCAATTGGTTTTTTCAATTGAAGGAGATAAACCTGAAAAATCGCAAAGAAGTGATAATCCTAATAAGAAAAAGAAAAAGAAGAAGAATAAAAAATAAAAAATAAATAATTAAGAATATATATATAAATGGCAAGTGAATCTACAAATATTTGGTTTAATGACCCATTAGTATTATTTAAAAAGAATCAATTAAATGAAATTTGGCCAAAAGAAGGTATGACAAGAAATCAAAAAATAAATGCTATAACAAGATTGGTTATTATATTAACTATTTTAGGATATTTAATTACACAATCATTAAATTTTTTTATTACTGGTGCAATAACTTTAGGTGTAATAGTTTTTCTTTATTATGCTAAATCTTTAAAACAAGAGGATAATAAGAAAGAATCTGTTAAAGAAGCATTTACAAATCCTAGTGTGTATAATGCTGTAAAATGTAATTTTACAAACCCAACTGAAAAAAATCCATTAATGAATGTATTGTTACCAGAAATAAAATATGATCCCAAGAGAAAAATGGCAGCTCCAGCATATAATAGAGCTGTTGAAAAACAAATCAATGATGATACCGAAGACTTTGTAGTATCCAATTTTAATAATGATAAAAAACTAAAAAAAAGATTGTTTGCTACTTTAGGCGATAGTTTTGAATTTGAAGATTTTGCACAACATAATTTTTATGCCACACCCAATACAACTATTCCAAATGATCAAAAAGGATTTGCAGAATTTTGTTATGGAGATATGCCTTCCGGCAAAGAAGGTAATGATTTCATGTTAATGAAAAATAATCCTAGAATTGGATCTATTACTGGACAAAATTAAATATATATTTTAGAAAAATATTATTTTAAATATATATATAAATGGCTGCTTATACAAGAGATTTTACATTTGATCGATTATCCAGAATTGGTGATGATAG
>JGI10211J14876_10000413_pt1 | contig 18336 bp, 15 predicted proteins | sample Etolagsediment_FD_14876 | JGI IMG/M metagenome (IMG submission 14876)
CCTTCCTTTCGCAGCCCCATAAAGTCGGCGTTGAGCTGGTCCGTGATAGCCGCCAATTTCCGCGATATCTCGGCGGTCGCCTCCGCCGTTCGATGGGCCTTGACAGCCGCGCCGAAGATAATACCCGAAGCCGCTAACAGGACACCCAAAAGCGCCATCGCCGCCAAAAGCTCAACTATCGTAAACGCCCTTCGCATCGCCGGACCTTTATCTACGAACTAAAAACTAACAACTCTCTGATAAACCCCTATGCCCGGATTCCGGCTGCTGCCTACCGCAGGCGGAACAACCCAGATATAACCATTTGCAGGCCCTTCCCAGTCTCTATCGAGCACAATCACTATCACATCGTTCACGTCATCATGGATGCGGTCGAGCACACGATAAATCTGCCACCCCATCGAATCGTCCACAATCGTGCTGCCTGCATTGATATACGTTTCATCACCCGGGTCAATTGTCAGTATTACAGCACCTGAGGCCGTAACACCCACTCTGACCGGCACAGGCCGATCACCAAATTCGCTTGTATCCGCTTGACCATAGCTCAATTGGTTGTAATCGGATTCATGTGTACGAAACCTCGTCGAAGCACCTGATATTCTGGTCACAAACACAGTAATATGCACATTGCCATCAAGTAGTCCGCAAAACGCAGACCAGTGATATCTCTTTGGCTCAGGACTTATGTCCGCCGAAGGGTATGTGAATTCATCGTGGTCGTGAGGAATATTCAAAACGTCAGCAAAGTTTATATATTCCGTGGGGGATTGTGACTGAGCGTAGTTCAGGTACCCAACAAAATTAGGATCGGCATAAAGCCTTATCTTTGCGAAGGCCTCGTCAGCGACAATCGGTGCAATTGTCTGCTCGGTCGCAATGGCCGTAAGTTTCACACCGACAGGGAAGACACCGGCGATAAACACAAATCCTATCGCCAATATCCCCGCCGCCATCATAACCTCGGCAAGCGAAAAACCCCTGTTTTGCAACCGTTTGACCATCTAATCGTCCAACCATCTAACCATGTCGCTCATCTATTGATAATCTGCCCCGTATAGGGATTTACATACACAACCTCCAGATACTGCAGATAATCCGTCCACCTCGATTCCGCATCGACAGAGTCAAATTCATTCTTGTTATAGATGACGAAATGATTCCTGCTCAACTCCAACTTCTGCAAACCATCACTAGGATAATCATCCTGAATGAACATCCCGATCCCGTTGTTTTTAACATTATTTTTGGTGTTAAAAATGTCGTCCCTACTTGTGTCATCGTTTTCATCCGTATCATCTTTATTTCTCACCCTCATTTGACGTGTCACAAGCTTGCCTGCTGGCGAAAAAAGTATTGAAAAAGTTGTGGTATCCGTAAGCTGCGCCGGTTGGGCAATATTCCCATTACTGGTCGCATCGTCAACACCTTCAATATCTATCTCGACCTCTACCGGAATCGAATCATCGTAATCAGCCTTTACTTTTAAATCCATCACGCACACACTCTTCGGGAGTTTCATAGGGTTATATCCGGCGACCGCACGGCAACCAAGGTTGCCTGGCAGCCAGGGGCCTATGTCAGGGTCGTTTACGATAAAAATCATATATTGATTGCCGTCCAGGTCCTGCTGAAAACGCACCCCCGCATAGGCTTGTTCTCTGACCGCGATAGCACGCGCGCTCGCAAGTGCCGCACTTACAAGATGCCTGACGCTCACCGAAGATTCAAACGATTCGAGAACCTCCCTCGCCGCGGGCACACCGATCGCCACCAGCAGCACTATGATCGCAATCACAGTTATAAGCTCCGTAAGCGTAAAACCGGTTTTTATCTTTTGCTTTCTCATCTTCCAAGAACGCCTTTTTAGCTGCCGGTTTGTTGTTCGCGTCAGTTCAGCCCTCCAACCATCCAGCCGTCTAACCGCCCAGCCGTTTCCTTATTCGGCTTCGTCGAAATTGAAGACGTCGTCGCCCGTTCCATACAGACCGTCAGGCCCTGCCGACAGCAATATGAACGAATCCGACCTGTATGGCCGCGGCGGAATGTCAAAATTCGGATTCCGCGTATTTTCATAAAATATCCCGGGATCATTCTCCATAGGATGTGAAGCCAAACTGTCCCACGGCGGGCTCAGATCTATGATGAATTTGTTATCATCAAAGTTATATATATTCTCATCGAAAGGCCCGGCCGGATTATGTTCGAAGTTTAATGTATTTGCCCTGTAATAAAGTATCGGCATACCAGTCTTTTTGCCCGTCCGCAGATGCCTTACAACACCGAACACATCCGCGAGCACAAACTCTTCATATATAGGCGCAATGAATAGATTCGGTGGGCGATACAAATCCTTCAACCTGACCGCATTGGCTGTTTCCAACTCAAGATAAGGCCCCTTTCTCATCGCCAGGTTTTCCCTTTTTTCCCTTTCTACGTCCTCCGGAGGGAATTTGTCATCAATATACTCATCGACTTCCGGCTTATACAGCGGCTCGTCATTTCCATCTTCATCTGTATCTGTCTGGTAGCCATCTCTTCTGAATTCCGAGTTAGGATGAAAACCAAAACCATCCTGACCTACCATTGCCTCGGCAAGTTTCTCTGCGCCAAAATAGCGATCCAGCAAAAGTGGGTCAGGCTCAAGAAAATTATCATTAGACTCGGGATAATCACCGAAATCGGCCCTGAATGCCTCAAGCCCGATTCCAATACTGTGAAACTGCGACTTCTGTCTTACCATATCAGCCGATTTGTGGACCAGGCTAAGCGCAGGTATTATCAAACTTACAAGAACCGCTATTATCGCTAAAGCCGTGAGCATCTCGACGAGAGTAAACCCCAATTTGCGTGAAAATTGTTTTGCGATTATCTTCATTTCAACATCTCCTTTCTCACTAAACGACTACCCTAATAATCGAAGTTTGTAATATCATCCCTCGTTCCGAATATTCCATCACGCCCGGCCGAAATCAGAATAAACTTCTTGGCGTTAAACGGCTTATAATCGCTTTTTTCCGGATTAGTGGAGTCAACCCGGCTTACTTTCGGGTTCGTGATAGTCTCATAGAAAAGAGGCGTGCCCTTCTTAGTTTCATCCAGCTCAGGATGATTCTCATCAAAAAGGTGTTTTACAGTTGTATCCTTTACCGTCCCTAATTCAATAATACCCCGGTTGTCCTCATAGTTATAAATCCACTTTCTGTGGTCCGCCTCATTTATATCCGTTTCAGGATCATTCTCTTTCCTGAACAGCCTCGACGAAGTCTTCGCCTTATAGTACAAAACCGGAGTGCCCACCCTCACAAAATCACCATTATCCAGAGTCACCCTCTTTTGGCGAAATATATCCACAAAAACCGGCGACCGATACGGCCGCTTCCCGGAATCAGCCGGGTTCTTCTCCGACGGGTACACGTCCCCGCAATTGCCGACTCCATACAAAATCTCCATCACAAGCACGTTCATATCTTTCTTAAGCTCTATATAAGGCCCCCACCGTCGAGCCTCACTTGCCTTAATTTCACTCTGGGTCGAGCCCTTCTCATCGCGCGCATATATCTCGGTGCGCGCATATATCTCGGTACCAGTCGCTAGCGCCTCCTTAGGTGCGCACCACCACGTCTTCGGGTCAAACCCTCTCAAATCACGCCCTAAAAGTGCCTCCGCCAGATGCTGGGCTCCGCACACCAAATCGCTACTTGTTGGATTATCATCCGGCAACACCTCCGAGTCAGGATAGTCGTCATAGTCCTTGTAGAAAAGCTCTAACCCCACTTCGATGGCGTGGAAGTGAGCTTTCTGCCTGAGGTCATTCGCGCGCCTCCTGAACGCCTGCATACCCGTCGCAAGGAAACCAAGCAGCAGCGTAATGATGCCGATAACGACCAGCAGCTCGATTAACGTAAACCCCGGCCCACTCAAAAATTGGCTCGTCCTTTTTACCATTTTTAGTGCTCCCAGTTGAATTTTCCCGTTTGCTCGCGGGTAAGAGCCTTTATAACAACAGGTTACAATCCCACTCGCAGGAATTTTTTACCCTTAAGGGTATTCATATCCCTTACTTTTTGTGCGTCTTAAGCAAAGCCGCGGTCAAACGATTTGTCTTCTCCATCCAACCGTCAAACCGTTAAATCATCTGCTGCTGATATTGTCCGCCGTGGTACAAGGGTCTGGCCCACCCGATTCAACCACCGGGAAACTGTCGCCGTCACTGTAGCTGTAATCCAGCGGCCTACCCCAAGGATCAAGAAACTCAAGCTCGTCGTTTGGCGGGTCGCTCGTATCACCAATCTGCGAGGCCTGTATCTGCTCGCAAAACCTTCTCGAAATCGGCGTATCATAAAGCTGGTCATAAAGGTTTTCACAGTGTTCGACGGAGCTGCTGCCAATCTGAGCCGGAAATTCATCCCAAAACTCGTGATATTGACTTATCGCCGTTACAAGTATCTCTATCGTACTTTTGGCGAGCCTCTCATCCGCCTGCGTTTTCAAACGTTTGCCCACACCAAGAAGAATCATCGCCAAAATCGACACTATCGCAATAGCCGTCAGAATCTCGAGCATCGAAAAACCACAGTTTTTTCCGCTACTTCTCATTTTCCATCCAACCGTCTAAACACCTGCAGCTCGCCGGCCTATGGCCAGCCGAATCCCCATCGGGTTCCAAAGAACGCTAAATCCTTTATATCAATAAGACCATCCACAACAAAATCACATACAGGATTCCAACTGTCCTGGTCCTCTTCACTTTGCCATGCCATACCAAATATGACAAAGTCGCGATAGTCAACAATACCTTCCCCGGTAAGGTCTCCTTCAACAATATCGTATGGCCAGCCGAATCCCCATCGGGTTCCAAAGAATGCTAAATCTTTCATATCAATAAGACCATCCACAACAAAATCACATGCAGGATTCCAACTGTCCTGGTCCTCTTCACTTTGCCATGCCATACCAAATATGACAAAGTCGCGATAGTCAACAATACCTTCCCCGGTGAGGTCTCCTTCAACAGTATCATCATAGCGAAACTCATCAGCACCCATATCAACGACACCATTATATATGCGATCGTCACCATCTATATCGACCTCTCCTACTTCAATATCATTGGAATCACCGGCATCTATACATGGAGATTCACTCGACAGATGAAAATCGCAGTGATTCGGGTCGTAATCGATGGAAACATAATCCACAAAGTTCGGATCAGTCGCTATATTACCCTCACCTGCATCACCATCCTCAATACACGAGTAAGTCGCGCTGCACAGGTCAAGGTCATCACCCGCATTGCCCCAAAGAATGCAGTTGCGAATATCCGGATCTGGTCCCGATGAACTGGACTTTCTGACACCGTCAGCTAAGTTATACACAATTGTATTGTTCCGAACAATCGGCGCCAGTGTGGGATTATAAAAAAAGATGCCGTCGACACCATTATGATGAATCAAGCAATTCGTTATGACCATGCCGCCGGGATTATAACAGTAGATTCCACTTTCATCGTTATTACGAATAATACAGTTCGTAACCGCCACTGAACAGTACTGGTCCAAAAGAATGCCTTGCCCTCCGTTGTCTTCAACAATACAGTTATCTATGGCGGGTTCGGAATCATAGCAGTATATACTTTCTCCACTGTTTTGGCCAATTACGCAGTTGACAATGATCTCTTCGGATTGATAACTATATATCCCTCGCTGACCACCGGTAACACAAAATCCATCCAGAATAGTTGTATTGTCGAGATTGTACGTCAAAACTATCCACGAGCTTCGATTGCCGGCCCCGAGATCACCGCTTAAATAAGTTTTATTCTGCTCATAATCACGCTCTTCGAGACTGGTCTCACCGCCTGTAAATCCACCATACACAGCCACGCCATCGACAAGGTTAAATTCAGCACCTGTGTCACTACCGGTTGTGGGTTTATATACACCCTCGGCTACCCATATCTGGTCACCGTAGCTAAGACAGGGGTCATTCAACGCATCCTGAAGGTCCGTATAGGCATCACGCCAGGATACGCCGTTGGGGTCACCTGTAGCTTCACAATCAACGTATATTACCTTGCCAAGCACGACACCCGCTCCTGTAACACTGATAACAAGAACAATCAGCATCGCGATACTAAAATCACACCCCCTTAAGAACATATTAAGCTCCCTTCAAAAATTCACCACTTGTCCTCTTAATCATCGAGCACACACATCCTTCCAACCAAATCTTTACACTTACCCGGCTCCTGATTCATCCTTCCACCGAAGCCGAACACATGTTCTCACTACCAACTACAAACTACGAACTACGAACTAATCTACTCTTTATCAAAGTTGAATATATCGTCCGCCGTACCGTACATCCCGTCTTTACCTGCGGAGATCAAAATATAAGAGTCAGAACAATAAGGCCTGTTAACTGTTGTGACCTGGGTGTTGCGTATCATGTTCTCAAAATCCAACCAATTCTCGATTTCGGTATCGTCACTGACCTGATGTGGTATAGTCTGGTCACTTGGCATGCCAAGTTCGAGCAGATTCTGATTATCCGGGTAGTAATAGATGTCGTTTTCAATGCCGATGTCCTCCGGGTCGGTGTCGTCCCAGTTGCAATCCTGATACGTGTATTGTACGCGTGCCTTGTAGTAGAGAATAGGAGCGCCTGTCTTTTTTGCTGAATGAGGACGTTTATCCGTGTACACATCACAAAGCACCAGACTGTCCACAACAAACCCATTATAAGATGTATCATCCGGTGTCAAGTCGCTATACACATCTTCCATTTTGAAGGCGTTGGCGTTTTCCAGGTCTATGTACGGGCCTTTACGGTTATCCACATTCTCTTTCGCGGTCTCTCCAAAACCTTGACTCAACTTGGGATCATCCTCGCCGGCATGATAAACCTGGAAAAGCTGCAGATTCTGGAAGGGGTCACCAGGATCGGCTTCGTCACGCGCGTTCTGGTTGTCGGCCCTGAAAGCTGAAGCCGGGTGAAAGCCTAACATATCCAGCCCGACCATCGCCTCTGCCAACTTATTGGCGCCGCCGTAAGCCCCCGAGTCTTCCAATAGCGGAGGAGGTGGAATTGTTACAACATATGTCTCCAGGTTATCTTTCGATGGCGGATATGACCCAAACTCCGTCTTATACATCCCCAGCCCAACTTCAATACTATGAAACTGGGCCTTCTGCTGAATCTCCTTGGAGTAGTCTTTCACGAGACTCAGTGCCGGTGCCAGAAGACCTATCAAAATCGCGATTACCCCCATGACCGTCAGCAGCTCAACAATCGTAAATCCCAGGCTTTTATTTAATTTGGCTTCATTCACTTTCATCAAAATACTCCTTTCAAATAATTCACAATTACTCTTTGCTTTTTTAATTCCAACCAATCCACCGCACAGCGGACTCTCAACAAAAACTCAAAACCACAAACCACGAACTACATTAGAACCGTAACCATCCTCACCATCGGCAAAAACATCGCTATCACAATCGTCCCGACTATCAATCCGAGCAGCACCACCATTACCGGCTCGAGCAGGCTCATCAGGGACGACACCAGCACGTCAGCCTCCTCATCGAAGTTGACGGCTATCTTTTCAAGCATATTGTCCATATCACCGGTCTCTTCCCCCACGTCAATCATGTTAACGACCATCGCGTCAACCGTCTTCGACTGCCTCAGCGGATTCGCAAACGTATCGCCCTGCCTGATGGCGTGGTGAACCTTGCCTAACGCACGTGCGTAAACTTCATTGCCCGCCGTTTCACGCGTAATATTTAGCGCCTCCAGGATCGGCACACCGGCACTGATAAGCGTCCCTAATGTCCGCGTCCACCGGGCGACCGATACCTTATAAGTGAGCTTGCCCAGAATCGGCATCTTCAGCTTGATAACATCGAGAACAAGCCTTCCGATCCGAAACTGCCTTATAAGCCTCAAAACGGCAATAAACACAAACGGCGCCAAAACAACCATCAGAGCATTCAATCCTCTGCGACCAATAAGCCAGTTACTGATATTCATCAATATCTGAGTAAGTTTCGGCAAGTCCGACTGGCCCTCACTCATATCCATCAACACTGTCGCAAACGTGGGAATAATTTTCAACATAAGAAATAGCACAATGCCAGTCGCAACCGTCATAACAACAAGCGGATACACCATCGCACCTTTCACTTTCCTGCTGAGCCGTTGCGTTTTTTCCATGAAGTCGGCCAGACGCAACAGAATAATATCCAGCACACCGCCTACTTCACCCGCGGCAATCATGTTCACGAACAGCCTGCTGAAGCACTTTGGATGCTTTCCCATCGCCTCAGAAAGCGTTGCTCCCCCTTCAATATCATCGGCAACATAGCCTATAATTCGCTTGAGTTTGCCGGCCTTCTGCTGCTGCTCAAGAATCCTCAGAGAACGCAATATCGCCAGCCCCGCGTCCTGCAGTGTCGATAGCTGACGCGCAAACTGAACTACATATTTGGTCCTAACCTTACCGCCGCGACGCCGCTTCGGAGCCCCCGCAGCGGCCTTGACCTTTTTGGCTGCTCCTCTCGAACGAACCTTCGTTGGGAAAAGCCCCTTGTTGCGTATCTTGCTTATCGCTTCCTTACTGCTAAGGGCCTCTATCTCGGCTCGCACCTCCTTACCATGAGCATCCAACGCTTCATACTTAAATACAGCCATCTAAAAAACACCTCCTAACTGTAAAGCCGTCCAACCTCTGTCTTCTGACCTCTGTCCTCTGTCCTCTGTCTTCTGACCTCTGACCATCTCTTACGCCTCGGCGGCAAGCGTTTCTCTCGCCACTTCTTCAATCGTGGTAATACCGTCATAAATAATATCAAGCCCGTTTTCTCTGAGCTGTCTCATCCCGTTTTTACGGGCCGCCGCACGTAACACATTCGTCGAGCTGCGTTTCATTATCAAATCGCGTAGCTCATCGTTAAACGTCATAATCTCAAACATACCTATCCGCCCTCTGTACCCCGTATTATTACATTGCTCACAGCCTCGCCCGTAATAAAACTTCTTATCTCCCACCTCATCCGGTGTAAGCCCCAACTCCATCAACATATCCTCGGTAGGCTCATACTCCGTTTTGCAGTTCCGGCAAATCCTCCTCACAAGGCGCTCCGCAATTATGCCCTCCAGCGTAGCAGTAACAAGGAACGGCTCAAGTCCCAGATCAAGAAGTCGGGCAATCGTACTCGGTGCGTCATTCGTGTGAAGCGTCGTAAGCACTAAATGACCCGTCAGCGACGCCTGAATCGAAATCTGACCCGTCTCAAGATCACGAATCTCACCTACCATAACTATATCAGGGTCCTGACGCAAAATAGATCTAAGGCACCGGGCAAATGTAAGACCAATCTCCGGATGCATCTGAACCTGGATAAGACCGTCAACATCATATTCCACCGGGTTCTCAGTCGTGATAATCTTCGTCTCAACTGTGTTAAGCTCTTTCAGCGCCGAATATAGAGTTGTCGTCTTGCCGCAACCCGTTGGTCCCGTCGCAATCAGGATTCCGTTAGGCTTATGAATCAACTGCTCAACCTTTTTTATGTCCTGCTCACTCAAACCGAGCATATCAAACCTCAGGTCAAGCTGGCTCCTGTCAAGAACACGAAGCACCACGCTCTCGCCGAACATCGTCGGCAAAACACTTACACGCAAATCCACCGGATTGCCCCCTACCGTCAGCGGAATCCTGCCGTCTTGAGGAAGACGCCTTTCGGCAATATCCAGATTCGCCATAACCTTGATACGCGAACTCAACGCAACTGCGATATGCTTCGGCGGAGGGACCATCTCATAAAGCACCCCGTCAATCCGATATCGCATCTTGTACTCATCTTCAAACGGCTCAAAGTGTATGTCCGATGCCTTATCGCGAATCGCTTGCAGCAGCACCAGATTCAAAAGCTTCTTCACCGGATTCGACTCAGCAAGTTCCTTAAGCTCTTCAAGGTCGATACTCGCATCACGTCCGCGAAATTCTGTTAATGTCGTGTCTTCCTCAATCTCGCTTATCAGTTCGTTAATGCTTTCATCTTCTCCGGCGTAGTACCTGTTCAGAGCGTTTTCCAGCGAATCCGGGGCCGTAACCTTGGCCCGAACAGCAAAGCCCGTCAAAGTGCTCACATCATCCGTTGCCCGGAAATTATCCGGGCTATCCAGCACAACCGTCAGTTCGTTCTGCCGTTTGTCGTATCCAAGTGGAACCATGCGGTACGTCTTCGCCATTTGGGCGGGCACATACGCGATTACATCGCTTGGAATCTCCACTCCCTCCAATTTGACATACTCCATCCCACGCTGGCCCGCAAGGGCTATGCGCAGCTCTTCTTCGCTCACCAATTCGAGTTCAAGAAATATCTGCCCCAGCTTCTGCTTGTTATCACGCTGTTGTTGGACTTTCAAGCACTCATGTACTTTGTCGCGAGTGACAACACCCATCTTTGTAAGGACTCGCCCGAGCGCTCTGCCCTTTAGCTGCCGTATAGGGGGTATTTTCGCCATTTTATCGCCTCCATCGATCTGAAAGCTTCATCACATACAAAAAGTTCTTTTACAATATATTATACACACATAAGATGTTATTGGCAAGTAAATTACGGAATGGACACCTGGTAAATAGGACACACTTGCCTTGAATTTCGTCAAAAAAACCGTTATCCAGCTATAAACACACAGAATAGCCAAGGCAGGAAGATTTAGGGTTGGACACCTGGTAAACAGGACTGGACTCTCATAAACTCACCCTCAAAACGCCATGTACTTAACCCCCAAACTGTACTATAATCATCTGGAAAAGCCGCGCCGACTGTCCATAACTCATAATCTTATCAGCTATGACCTGCAAGCCGGTTCAAACCATGCCGCCGAACACAGGACGACGGCTTACTTCCTCAAAATAGGGCCGTACCCCTCTATACTCGCATCCCCTCCTTTTTGCTCTATCTTTTCAACCAAATCGCTCGGCGAACGGGACTTCTCCAACATCTCCTCCGCGGTTATCTTCCCATCGTCGTAAAGTGTCCAAAGGTGTTCATCCAGAAGCTGCATACCTAATTTCTTGCCCGTCTGAATACTGGATTCAATTCTGTACGTCTTGTTTTCACGAATCAGATTAGAAATTGCCGGCGTTACAACCATAAACTCATATGCCGCAATTCGGCCTTTGCCCGCAGCTAAGGCACAAAGTGCCTGGCTCAGCACCGCAATCAGGTTTATACTTAACTGAATACGAATCTGCTCCTGCTGCTCCACGGGAAAGGCATCGATAATCCTGTTAACCGTTCCCTGGCAACCGGTTGTGTGAACGGTGCTGAAAACCAGGTGACCTGTCTCCGCAGCCCTGATAGCTGCTTCCATGGTTTCAAGGTCACGCAGCTCACCCACTAAGATTACATCAGGATCCATCCGCAGCACACGCCGCAGCGCCTCGGCAAAACTCGGCACATCCAAACCAACCTCACGCTGATTTACTATGGACTTCTTGTGCGTGTGATAATACTCGATGGGGTGTTCAACCGTAACAATATGCCGGTCAAGATTCTCGTTAATATAGTTTATCATGCTCGCCAATGTCGTGGTTTTGCCGCAGCCGGTCGGCCCGGTTACCAGAAACAGCCCTTGCGGTCGCCGGCATAATGCCGAAGAAATTTTTGGCAGACCAATCTGCTCAAAACTCATAAGTTCCGTTGGAATAAGACGCAGAACCAGGGAAATGTGGCTCCTCTGGCGGAAAATCGATGTTCGAAAACGGCCGGCATCTCCAAAAGCAAAGCCAAAATCGGTACCACCAACCTCCTGAAGTTCCTCCTGGTTCTTCTGAGGCGTGATGCTTTTCATCAGCGCGACGGTATCATCTGGCTCCAATACCTTTGTCTCGAGTGACCGCAGTCGCCCATGCATTCTCAGCACCGGAGGCCGGCCTACCACAAGGTGCAAATCCGAGCCTCCCATCTTGATGCACGCTTCCAATAACCTGTCAATATGAAGTTGTGTTGCCATTTCTTGGTCCTAATATTAAGTAAGATTCAGGTTTCTTTATTTCCGCCATCGCACCCTACACCCTTGTTTTTTATTAATCAACAATCAGCTCCTCAGCCTGGGATGTCCTGGCAACTTCTGCCGGTGTCGTCACACCATTGAATACCTTTATCTTCCCATCCTCAAGCAGTGTTCTCATCCCACCGGCTCTTGCTGCCTTTCTCAATTCCCCTGCCGACGCTCTGGCAAAAGCCAGCTCTCTGATTTCGTTATTCATCTCCAGCAGTTCAAATACCGCTATTCGCCCTTTGTAACCACTATTTTGACACCTTTGGCAGCCGGCACCTTTGTAAACCGGTGTCTTCTTCAATTCCTCCGGCTTGATATTCAGCAACCGCAGGAAGTGCGGGTCCGGCTGCTCATCAACAACCTTGCAACCATCACAAATCACCCTCACAAGTCGCTGTGCCATGATAGCCTGTATTGAACTGGCAACCAAAAACGGCTTTACGCCCATATCAAGCAAACGTGTAATCGCACCCGGCGCATCATTCGTATGAAGCGTGCTAAAAACCAGGTGTCCCGTAAGTGCGGCCTGAATTGCGATGTCCGCCACAACTCCGTCACGAATCTCACCAATCAGGATAATATTAGGGGCCTGACGAAGCATTGAACGTAGGATTTTAGCGAATGTCAAATCAATCTCCGTCCGAATCTGGCACTGATTTATACCCGAGATGTTATACTCGACAGGGTCTTCAGCAGTAATAATCTTCTTGTCCGGCCGATTCAGTTCCATCAAAGCAGAATATAATGTCGTCGTCTTACCGCTACCCGTAGGTCCGGTCACAAGGAAGATGCCGTTCGGTCTCCTGATTATCCGCTGGAATCGCTCGTGGTCGTCAGGCTCAAAACCAAGGGCCTGAATACCAATATTCACCGATTCCGGCCGTAAAATACGCAGAACTATACTCTCACCATGATAGCCCGGCAGCGCCGACACACGAAAGTCTATGCTCTGATTGTCTACAACCCGCATGATTCGGCCGTCCTGCGGGAGACGCTTCTCCGCAATATCCATGCCTGAAAGAATCTTCAGTCGCGTAGTCACCGGCGCCTGCATATTCTTCGGAATATTATCCCTCTCCATACAAACACCGTCTACGCGGTAACGGACTCGCACTCGATCGGACATCGGCTCAATATGAATATCGCTTGCCCGCATTCGGCAGGCCTCGTCTATTATCAGATTCATCAGTCTGATAATCGGCCCTTCATCTTCGTACTCCTGGTCCTCGCCTCGGCGGACTTCGGCTTCTATCGTGTGTCCTGCTGCCGCAAGCTCCGCCGCCGTCGCGTCAATGCTGCTCCTGACTTCATCCATCTTTTGAAATATATATGTCTTTATCTTCGACGGATTCGCATAGCAGCATTCTAACTCGGCGTTCAAGCGAAACCGAAGCAAATCCAGCGTGTCAAGGTCCAGCGGGTCACTGATAATCAGTTTCAGCCTGCCGTTATCCATCCCTAAAGGCAGAATTAAATGCTTCTTCATCAACTCCTCCGGAACAAGTTTCCTCGCACTTTGAGGAATCTCCTGTTTGTCAAGGTCTATATATTCGAGCCCAAACTGCTTGGCTATCGCCTGGCTAACCTGCTCTTCGTTGACCATTCCCAGCTCAATCAAGGTCTCTCCGAGCCGCTTGTTATCAGACTTCGACTTCTTTATAGCCTTCACCAGGCCTTCTTTATTGACCAAGCCCTTCCGGTACAGTATCTCGCCTAAATGTCTGCGTTTTCGTGCCATATATAGTGCTACCAGTTGAATTTTCCCGTTTGCTCGCGGGTAAGAACCTTTATAACAACCCCTTACAATCCCGCTCGCGGGAATTTTTTACCCTTAAGGTATAACTTCAACTATTTACAGCGATTCTCAACAAATCTCCATTATACCAAATCACACAGGATTAGTCAAATTTGCAATCTCAGCCTCAGCATATTTAACGCCGCCAGCGACGCCCGAAGACGGATATGCTCTCTTAAATGAGAAAAAATATACCGCTGCACATCCCGCTGCCCCACCGCATCCACAACAATATATACTAATCCTATCGGTTTTTGTTTGCTTCCGCCGCCCGGTCCGGCTATCCCCGTAACACCAATGCCAAAATCCGTCCCAGCCTTTTCCCTTGCCCCTTTTGCCATCGCACAGGCCGCCTCTTCGCTCACAGCACCGTGTTTTTCTATCAACCCCTTATCAACTCCAAGCTCACGCACCTTCGCCTCATTACTGTAAGTTACCCACCCGCACGTAAAGTAATCACTCGAACCAGGCACGTCCGTCAATAACTTACCGATAAGCCCGCCTGTACACGACTCTGCCACTGCAAGCGTCTCTTTCCGCTCCCTGAGTTTTGCGCCTACAACCTCGGCTAACGTTTGCTCATCCTCACCATAAACCAAATCGCCCAGAATCTCTCGCAGCTCACTTCTATCCTTTTCGATCATCTCATCGGCACCACTTTTATCTTTCGCCGTCGCGACAATATGCAGCGTGATAACACCGCCGCTGACCGTACAGTTGATAACTGGATTCCTCCCCCGCCGCATCAAATCACCGAGCTTTTCGGCAATCACAGACTCCCCTGTCCCGAAGCAGTGCAGCTTTCGTATAATAACAACAACCTGCCCCTCACCGCTTTGACCAAGTTTCTCGACAATCGACTCGGCAAACATCTCCTTCATCTCACTTGGCACGCCGGGAAGACACACAAAAATCTTACCCCCATATTCAGCCATTATACCCGGCGCAGTGCCAAGATTGTTCGCCAGCGCTCTGGCACCGGCCGGAATATATGCCTGAATCTTGTTCTTCTCAGCCATCTTAAGGTCGCGCCCTGTGAAAAACTCTGATATTTGCCGCAGCAGTTCGCTTCTAAACTCAAGCTCGACCCCCATAAATTTCGCCAGCCCCTGCCGGGTTACGTCATCATCTGTCGGCCCAAGTCCGCCCGTTACCAGCACAATATCAGCTTGTCCCGCCGCCCAACTTAACGTTTCGACTATCAAATCTACCTCATCGCCAACCGTATAACAGCTAACCGTTGGAATACCCATTGACAAAAGCTGTCTGCCGAGATACGCAGCGTTGGTATTTACAATCTGCCCCCCCAAAAGCTCATTACCCACGCTGATTATGCTCGCCTTTTTCATCGCATCGCCGACTCACACTTTGATTAGCGCCTTAACCACCCCATTGCGATACCCGGCGACCGTATCAAACGCCTCCTGCGTCCGGCCAAACTCAAACTTGTGAGTTGTCATAAAATCGACATTCGCTTTACCAGACCCTATCAAGTCAATCGCCGCCTGGGTACACTTGTTTTGCCTGCGAACGTTTATAATGGTAATTTCCTTCCTGCGCATATTATCCGGAACAAACGAAACCCGCTCAACCCTCGGAATCCCAACCACCATTAGCTTGCCACCCGGCCGAAGCAGTTCTATCGCCTCATCGAGCGTATCCTGCTCACCGGCACATTCAAAAACAACGTCCATACCCGCCGACTCACGCTGCTTGATTGCCCTTACAATATCTTCTCTGTCGGGATTGCCGACCCAGACAGCACCCGCTTTTCTTGCAACCCCCACACGTTCTTTAATCCTGTCTGTCGCATAAATTGTCTCTATACCTTGTGCTCGCGCAGCAACCATGCAACTCAGACCAATCGGTCCCGAACCCAGAATCGCTATCTTGCTGTCCTCCAACAGCTGCGCGCCTCTGACTGCATAAATCCCTATTGCAAACGGCTCACATAACACACCCTGCTCAGAGCTTATCTTTCCCGCAGTCGGAAAGCAGCAATCCTGCGGCATAACGATGTACTCACACAAACACCCTTCCACTTGTCCCGGACAGCCTAAGAACTTCAGATTCCTGCATGTGTTCTCCCTGCCTGCCCCGCACTGGTCACATTCATGACACGATATCGCCGGGTCAACCACTATTTTCTCCCCGACCTTTAGCTTCGCAACTTTACTGCCGACATCTTCAACCGTTGCCGTACACTCATGGCCGACAATATATGGGTACTGAACAATCTGCGAACCGATTCTGCCCGTCTCGTAATAGTGCACATCGCTGCCGCAAACCCCCACCCACTCAATCTTCAGCAGAACATCCGTATCCTTTTCCATCGCTGGCTTCGGCAAATCCCGCAGTTCCATCTGGCCTATACCGGTCAACACCTGTGCCTTCACGTAATCGTCTCCCTAATTACTGCCTCTGCAGCCAAAAATATCATTTCTCCTCAGCTCCCGGCTTTCGCTCTGCCCAGCCCTTTCCGTACTCGAAATCGAATCGAACCTCTTTGTCCCCTTCCTTAACCCTGGCCTCTACAGGAGCAGGGGTTCTTTGATACACGTTGAACCAATCCACTTTCTGCCACTGCTCGTTTTTATATATATACGCGCCAAGGGGCTTTCCATCTTGGCTATACTCCACCTTGGCATCGAACCGGCCGTCAAAATCAACATCCGTGTAGTGCGTACCGATCAGCTTCTTAGATACATCATCATAGTTCACGTAGTGTGCTCGCTCCCACATCCCCGCTTTGTTTGAAGCACCAAAGCCAAACACAACGCTGCCTGAGTTGCTGAATACAGTGATTGTAGATAACCTGCCACCTTCAAAAGCCCCGGTCAGCAGTCGTCTGTCGAGGCCGTCTAAAATGTCAAACTCACCAATTTCACCGGATTTGTTGTCTTTTGACAGCTGAATAAAGGAATAATCTGCCTTGCGGACTATCAGAGCTTCGCGGCGGGATTCCGTCATGCCGGTACTAATTCTTATGTCCGCAAACCTCCCAAGCGGCACCAAATCTTTGTCGTAGCCCAGCCCGCTTCTTATATATTGTGCAGCAACCACAAAAACAACGCCCAATAAAAAACCAAATAGCAGAAGCCCTATGGTCCTCACAATTCCTGTTTCCGACATGATTGTCCCTTTCCATTTCCTTAAAAGTCCATATTCTACTATTGTCTCTCCGAGCTACGAACCACGCACTCCTAACTACGAACGACGCACTACGAACTACGAACTCACACATTAAATCTGAATTTTATGACATCACCGTCCTGGACGATGTAGCTCTTTCCTTCAAGTCGTGCTTTTCCCGCAGCCTTGACCGCCTTTTCGTCACCTAATTCCTTCAAATCGCTAAAGGCTATGGTCTCAGCCCGAATAAATCCCCGCTTCATATCGCTGTGTACCTTCCCAGCCGCATCCAGAGCGCTTGTCCCTTGCCTTATCGGCCAGGCACGAACTTCATCCTTGCCAATAGTCAAAAAGCTAATCAGCCCGAGCGTCGCATAACAGCTCTGCACAAATCTGTTCACCGCAGCCTCGGTTATTCCTAAATCCGCCATGAATTCCTTTCTGCTTTCCGCATCTAATTGAGCCAATTCACTTTCCAGCTTCGCACACAGCGAAACAACCTCCACGGATTCATCCAGGTTGTCAAACTTATATTCCTGCTCTAATTGGTCCTCACCGACGTTGACCACCACCATAGCCGGCTTGGCCGTCAAAAAACCGAGCGGCTTTATAAGCTCAAGCTCATTTTCACTTTCAATCAGACTCTTCACCGGCTTTTCCGCCTCCAGACCTTCCTGCAGTTTTAACTGCAAGGCAAGTTCAGCCTTATCATGGGTCTGTGTCTTTGTAGGCTTGTGAATTTGCTTTTCCAACTTGTCGATGCGCGTGGTCACTAGCTCCAGGTCCGCCAACAAAAACTCCGTCTGCAGTTCCGTCAAATCCTTCACAGGATTTGACCCATCACCATACGCCTTTACGACTATCACGAACATATCAACCGTTCGCACCTGCTCGAACAAGCGCCTCGCCGCCGCTCGTGTATGCTCATCGCCGAAGGCCAGGCCGGGCAAATCAAGACAATCAACCATCGCATGCACCGGTTTCCTCCGCTCATAGTGCTCAGCCAACCAATCTAGTCGCTCATCCGGCACCGGTACTACCTCTTCCTCAACGCCGGCCCCACCGGCCCGCACGCCCTTACCGCTTATACCCGAAAGAAGTGTGCTTTTGCCCGATTGCATCAACCCTATTAGCGCAACTTTCATTTACTTAGTTCCTTGTTCATACACGCTGCTCCCCTGCGCATCGTAAACTACTATCGCCGGAAATTCGACTACCTCTAACTTCCGTATCGCCTCCGTGCCCAATTCTTCATAAGCAACTACCTCACTGGAGGAGATATATTTACTGAGCAGCGCCCCTGCCCCGCCGATTGTCGAAAAGTGGACCGC
>JGI10211J14876_10000414_pt1 | contig 18318 bp, 17 predicted proteins | sample Etolagsediment_FD_14876 | JGI IMG/M metagenome (IMG submission 14876)
CGTATATTTTCTAAAATACTGATCATATTTACTTGTCCATTTTCTTGAGGTTACTTTAGGAAAATCCTCTACCTTGCCGACGATCGCGCTCGTAGCGCAGGCAGGCGCCTCTGGTGATATAAAAACAAGCAGTAAAGTAATAATTAATGCCTTGAGGGTATATGTTCCCATTTATAGCATCCATTTAATTTTTACATTCAAAGTCTCTGTTACAATAATATAAGTTTTATGAACTTTTAACCAAACCTGTCTTTTAATTAAGCCCTAATCCGATAACAAGGCCTATTGCAACTCCAACACCAATAAAAATGCCCATTACAACCAATCCAACTGCTTTATTGTCTTTAGCCAACTCTTTTGAAGTATCAAACATGGTGAATTTGTCAAACCATTTGTAGCCGAAGTACATAAATAGTAATGTTAAGACTCCACCGATAATGGAATAGACAAGATTTACAATCATTGCTGTTGCCTGCATAATAATTCTCCTATTTTAGCTTCTCAAGATTATTACGTATTCACCACCCATTTGTTTCTCTCCATAGAATTCTTCTCAGTTGTCTCAGCATATCTTACACGTGCAGCGATTGGGCGGTTAATTTGCTTTTCTTTAATCTAAGTCAACAGGTATTTTGCACTTATTACACCTTTTAGCACCCCTGAAAAGCTTATGACCACATTCTGGACAAATATAGCGTGCTTCCTCGTCCATGATCCACTTTTCTGTTCCAACTTTTTTCCAATAGGGGATAGCCCGAAGGATGACCTTCTTTCCAAGAGGTATGGGAAATTTTTCTATTAATGTGCACTGGAAATCTGTGCATTCATGGCAGCCTGTATACCGCTTTTTTGTTACGCAATCTTTAATAGCGCATTCTTTGCAGAAATAAAATGGCTCACTCGATAAACAGCCTTTACAATGGATGTCTTCAACGGAAAGCTTTTCACTTTCAGGAAGTTTATCACTATAAAAATCAACCAGTCTTTCTTTAAACTTCCAGTTATTCTCGAGTGTCGCATAGAGAATACCACACACCCCACAGTAAAGACCGCAGGGTGCTATATAGTCAGGATTTATTTTCATATGTTACCTCCAATTAAATAATAGAAGGATTTAGATATTATCTGGAGTTATAGATTATGTCAATGTTGAGTTATATTAACCGCTAACCCGCGCAGATTGACACAGACATTTTGTCTCCGCTTGAGCGGAGACAAAAAATGCAATCGCTTTGCGAAAAACGCATTCTCGAAGCATCCATAGGCTGTGATTAAAAGCCTGCCTACCATCGGAACTATTAGTCTGTGTAAGTCTGCGGTTGAAACATTTCTTTAAGTTAATAACATTGAGCCAAAGATTGGAAGATGAATTGACTTGACTTGACATAAAAATTAGAAGGAAAATAATTGATAGGGTATGGGAGAGAAACGATAGAGGTGAAGATAAGAACGACAAATTTGTTAATCAGTATAATTGCCTCAGGATTTTTATTGGCTCCTTTAAGCCAATCTCAGGGAAAGGACAAGTCCAAGTTCCTCGGTTTTAGGAAAGAGAAGAAGTCACTTGAAGTGCCTAAGGGGTGGGAGGTGATATCCTATTTTCGAAGGGCTCAGAACAAACTGTCTCTAAGTAAGGAGGGAAAAAGGACTGTTCTCAGGGTGAAGAGCATAGGAAGCGCATCTGGTGTTTTAAAGAGGTTTGAAATTGATCTCAAGAAGTTTCCAGTTCTTGTATGGCGCTGGAAGATAAATAGGGTAGTAGGGATGGCAATTGAATCCCGGAAGGACAGGAACGATTCTGCTGCCAGGGTGAGGGTTATTTTTGGAAAGGCTGCACCAAAGCCTTTGAAGGGACCGCCAGAGATTTTAAAGCTATTCAAATCCTTCGGAATTCAAATGAAAGGCAAAGAGCCACGTGGCTTTAAGATCGACTATATCTGGGGAAACAATATCCCTAAAGGGGAAATTATTGACTACCCAGGTTCAAAAAACCACAAGATGGTAGTGGTTGAAAGTGGAAACAAACGGGCAAACCGATGGGTATGGGAAAAGCGCAACCTCATTGAAGACTTTCAGGGGTTCTTTAGAAGGTCTCCTCCTGCACTCATAGGGATTGTAGTTCTCACAGATACTGATCAGACTAACGAAGGGGTTATAGCTCATTACGGCAGCATTATTATGATGGATAAGTAGTTTTTCCATATATTCTTCTCATCCAATGGATGTGCTACGGTGCATTTGCTTAATTCAAGGGGTATCATCCAAATATCAATTATATTAAAGATCGTATGATTGAAAGAGAAACTGATAACTGCCATGAAATTTTTATCTGGCAGGGCTAATTGGAAAATAGGCCTTGGGCAATTTCTTTTAACATCTCTTGGAGTTAGACTAGTCATTGAGTTGGCATATATTGAGATATATCTTCAGGGAAGGTGCCAAAGAATAAAAGGAAACACTTGAGGGGTTTTAACCTAATACTAAAGTAAGGTATTCGAATGATTGAGATAAAGCTCCTTGGTAGGGGAGGACAGGGCGTCGTTGTTGCTTCTGAGATTCTTGCACGGGCATGCTTTGAAGAGGGATGGTATCCCCAGTGTTATTCCCTTTTTGGCGGTGAAAGAAGGGGAGCACCTGTGGCTGCCTTTGTCAGGATAAGCGATACAAAGATCTACCTTAAATGTGACATAGATCATCCTGATCATCTTATTCTCTTTGATAAAACTCTTTTTAACGAAAAAGAGATTATTGACCAGGTGGCACCCGGCGGAGTTCTGTTATTAAATACGGACGAAAGATGTCAGTCGGATATTTTGAAAAGCTACACGCTTGGTACGATTAACGCCCTTGAAATTTCTAAGAAAAATGGATTGGGCTCTATAGTGAATACCGCTATTCTGGGGGCATATGTTCGTTTATCTCAGATAGTGAATTTTGATATAATCTTAAAGGTAATTCAAGGAACTGTTCCCGCAGACATTGAGCGAAATTTAGCTGCGACTCAAGAGGCCTATGAAAAGGTTTCTATATCTTGGAAAAAAGGATTTGGAATACCATGTTAAACAAGTACAGACCTCTTTTGAAGATAAATGACCCATTTGTGCCCATCTCTTCTGAAACTTCACTGATCTTCAAAACAGGAGCCCAAAGATCAGAACGGCCGCTTTTTATCAACAAGGTTGCTCCATGTCGTCACGCCTGTCCCATAGGCATTGACATTCCCACTGCCTTTTTCAGGGCATCACAAGGAGATATCGATGGGGCTTTACACACGTATCTCCAAGATAATCCTTTGCCGGGTGTCTGCGGGAGAGTCTGCTATCATCCCTGTGAAATGGAATGTAATCGTGGGCATTTTGACGAATCCCTTAATATTCGAAGCCTTGAAAGGTTTTTATCCGACCAAGGTCATGTGGATATAACAAGGTATTTCCCGATTCATTCAAAAAAAGAAAACACTGCGGTTATAGGCTCGGGTCCTGCTGGCCTGAGTGCTGCCTATCATTTAGCCAGATTGGGCTATCATGTTACCATATTTGAGGCAAGATCAGAGCTGGGGGGTATGTTGCGGTATGGCATTCCCTCGTACCGTCTTCCTAAATCTGTTCTTGAGAGCGAAATTGAAAAAATACTTTCCCTGGGGATACAGGCAAAGCTTGAGACAACAGCGGGAAAGGACGTGAGTTGGAAAGACCTCGAATCATTTGATGCGGTCTTTATATCTCTTGGGCTTCAATCAGGCAAGACACTGTTTGAAAGAGACGGCTCGGAGGATGATATCTTGACAGGCCTGGATTTTTTAATTGATCCTCAAAAATGGGCATTGGAGGATCCTCAGCAAAAAACGCTTGTCATTGGAGGTGGTAATGTTGCCATAGATGCGGCTCGAACTCTGTTGCGCCTTCGCCGAGGTAAAGAGGATACCATTACCGTGGTGTGCCCTGAGTCCCGGGATCAAATGCCAGCACTGCTAGAAGAAATCAAAGAGGCATTGGAAGAGGGAATAACCATTGTAAATGGATGGGCTCCGCATAAATTTTACAAAGAAGATGGTCGACTTTTTTCTCTGGATTTTCACCGGGCGGAGGTACAAATAGACGAAGAATCTGGCACGGTGGAAATCATTCCCATAGGCAAGGACATTCAAAGACATATTGTGGATAAAATCATTGTCGCTACAGGGCAATGCATGAATTCTGATAATCTGCCTCCAAGCATTGAAATAAGACAAGGCAGGATTGTTACGGATCGATTCGGGAGAACGTCTCACCCTAAGTTTTTTTCAGGCGGAGATGCAATAAAGGGGAAGGCATTTGTGGCCAATGCAATTGCAGGTGGAAAAATGGGGGCCTTTGCTATTTCCTGTTTTTTTGAAGGTAGAGACATTGAAATAGAATTTCAAAGATATCAGATAGGGGATAGTCAAAACTATTCTTTCTCGCACTTCATCGGAGGCCTTGAAAAAGATACAATCCATCTAAAAACGGTGGTCTCCTTTGATCAAATTAATACCCTCTTTTTTTCTAAAAATGCTCGACATAATCCTGATAAGTTAGAACCCGAAACGAGAAAAAAGACCTTTGAGGAGGTAACTCGCTCACTAAAACAAGCAGGTGTGGAAGAGGAGATTTCACGTTGTTTTCATTGTGGAACCTGTATTGACTGCGAAATTTGTTTGGACTTCTGCCCGGACATATCTATCGTCAAAGACACAAAATTGGGGATTTATAGTTTTGATTCTGATTATTGCAAAGGCTGTGGTGTTTGTTCTGTGGCCTGCCCGCGAAATGTAATTGAAATGGTGGGGGAAATATAATGAGAATGTTGCTGACGGGTAACCATGCCGCCGCTTACGGGGCACGATTGGCCAGGCCTCGGGTCATTGCAGCCTACCCTATCACTCCCCAAAGCCCTATTTATGAAAAGATTTCCGAATGGGATGGACAAGGGGTGTTGGGAGCCAGGATGATGCGGGTGGAATCGGAACATTCTGCCATGGCTGCATGTATCTCCGCCTCGTTGACCGGTGTACGAACATTTACAGCTACTGCATCACAAGGTCTTGCCCTCATGCATGAACTTCTCCATTTTGCCTCTGGGATGAGAGTTCCCATTGTTATGGTTAACGTCAACCGTTCTTTGGCAGCACCGTGGAGTTTTTGGAGTGAACAGACAGATAGCCTCTCGCAGAGAGACACCGGTTGGCTGCAATTCTACGTAGCCGATAATCAGGAGGCCCTGGATACAGTTATCCAGGTCTTTAAGATATCTGAAACCGTTTTTCTTCCCACTATGATTGTTTTAGAGGCATTTTATACCTCCCATTTTATGGAGCCCGTTGAGGTTCCAGATCAAAAATTGGTCGACAAGTTCTTGCCACCTTTTGAACCTGCTTTCAGGTTGGACACAGATAACCCCACCGCCTTTTCTCAGACAGTTTCACAGGAGCAATATGCGAGATTTCGCATACAGCGCCACAGTGCCATGGAAGATGCCCTGGAGGTTTCCGAAGATGTTGACAAGGAATACAAAGAACGATTTGGCAGGGGATATGGTCTATTGGACTGTTACCGCCTGGAGGATGCCGAAACTGTTTTGGTAACCGCCGGTACAATTGGTTCTACAGCCAGGGTAGTTATCGATTCATTAAGAGAAGTGGGAAAAATGGTAGGGATGGTCAGAATAAGGTTGTTTCGTCCTTTCCCCAAACAAAGATTAATTGAGTTGCTTAAGAATGCCAAAAAGATTGCCGTTATTGATCGGAACCTTTCGCCCGGTCAGGAAGGGGTTTTTTGTGAGGAGTTGAAATCTGCCCTGTATTCAAGGGGGAACGGTATACTGGTATTTGGCTTTGCCCTGGGCCTTGGAGGGTCTAATGTCTCACCGGTACATATCGAGAAAGTATTTGATATTACTGAAAAAATGAATACTGCACCAATAAAACCAATCTTAAATATTGAGGATAAAGATGCTTTCGGAATATAAGTATAGAGATAATCTCTATCCCGGGCATATGGCCTGTGCAGGCTGCGGCGAGGTGCTGGGACTGAAACTCGTTTTACAGGCGGTTGGGGAAAAGGCCATGGCTGTTGTGCTTCCATCCTGTCTGGGAATTATTCTCGGGCCATTTCCCTATACCACGTTTAAGATACCAGTTTTCCACGCCGCATTTGAAACAGCTGCTTCCAGTGCCGCTGGAATATCTAACGCACTTGTGGCTCAAGGGGATGAAGAAACAGTCGTCGTTGCCCTGGCCGGAGACGGGGGAACAACGGATATTGGATTTCAGGCGCTTTCCGGTGCTGCTGATAGAAATGAAAACATTATTTACTGTTGTTTTGATAATGAGGGCTATATGAATACCGGGATCCAGTCCAGTTCTTCCACACCCCAGCTTGCATGGACCATGACCACACCACTGGGAAAGCCTATGAAAAAAAAGAACATGGTGGAGATCATGGGGGCTCACAAGATACCCTATTGTGCCTCAACGTGTTCCTGTTTTCCTGATGATCTGCGAAGAAAAATCGTAGAGGCAAAGAAAATAAAAGGATTGAGATATATTCATATCTTATCGCCCTGCCCCACAGGATGGCGGTACCCGGAAAAGTTGACCCCTAACATTGGCAGGTTGGCTGTTGAAACAAGATATTATCCTCTTTATGAGATAAGAGATGGGCAGAAATATACAATAACTCACCATCCTAAGAACCTGCCAGTTGAGGATTACCTTTTGGCTCAGGGCAGGTTTAAACACCTCACGCACAAGGAGATAGAAATAATACAAAAAGAAGTCGATACAACCTGGGATGAGTTAACGAGAAGAGAAGGAGATGATTATAGATGAGTGCTTATGTTAATTACGAAGGCAAAAAGATACACTTTTCCATTCCGGGTTGATAGAACGTGATCTCCGGTCAGGACAAACCTCCTGTTTCCGGAGTTATCGAGCCGTTGAAAGAAATCAGGCGGGCCTTGGACAATCCCTTTGGGGCACCAAAAATAGAAGAGCTGGCACGTCCCGGGATGGAAGTTACCTTGTTGTTCGATGATCTCCAGCGACCAACACCGGCTTACCTTGCTCTGCCCGAAATCATGGATCGGCTAAAGGTAATATTATTCCAGAGGTGCATTAAAAAAAGAGGCTAAAGTTGCCTAAATCGCTTCTATAGTAGAAGGTGGTTTTTTGGTGATGTTGTATGTAACGCTGACAACACCGGGCACTTCCNTTGTGAGCCGCTCAGCCAATTGGTCTAACACATCCCAAGAAAGCCTGGTGGGCGATCCTATTTTTGCGTCTGTGCTCTCCCAACACCTGACCTCGATTTGCAATCCATAATCTCTTTTTCCCTGCCTTATCCCGGTAACCTTATCATCATGGAGAATAGCCAAATACTGAAATGCGCCACTATTCAATAGTTCTTCTTCAACAATTTTGGTAGCACCTCGTAAAATTGTTACCCTTTCAGGTGTAACCTCACCGATTACTCTTGTGGCCAGTGCGGGTCCAGGAAAAGGCGGTCGGTTATAGAGCTCCTCTGATAAGCCAATTGATTTGGCGACCTTTCTAATTGCTGATTTTCGCAGTTGAATTAATGGTTCTAAAACTTTATATCCGTACATTTTCTCTGGATCGATTCCAATCTGTTCAAGGATATTATGCTGTCTTTTGATCCCTGCAACAGTTTCTTCTATATCTGTGTAGTTAGTGCCATGAAAAAGATATCTCGCACCAGTCTCTTCCACTAATTGAGCAAAGACATCTTTATAAAATGAGCGTGTAATTGCCTCTCTTTTCTCCTCTGGGTCGGTAAGACCTTGCAATGCCTTAAAAAAGATTTCTTCAGCGTCTATGAGTTCAACTGTAACTCCCAAATCTTCAAATATTGAGACAATATATTGGGGTTCTCCCTCTCTCATTAGGGCGTTATCAATGAAATATGTCTTGAATCGATCCCCTAATGCCTTGTGTCCAAGGATAGTCACAACTGATGAATCAACACCTCCAGACAAGGCATTTATAGCCAATCCACCACCAATAGTTGAGGAAATTTCTTCAATCTTTTCAGCGATGAATTTATCAGCATCTAATTCTTCTAAGGTAATTTCTGTGATTTTCATAGTGCCTCCATATTTTTGCTTCCTTATGTTTTGAAACGCTGAATAGCAACCATATTTTCCGTAATGGTGAGAGAATTACTGGCGGACGTTAAAAACAAGGATTAGTCAAAGACAATCTGACATTGCTGAGATTGGATGTCAATAAACCTTTTCATAATGTGCCACAGGTATTACAACTGGTGGCGCTACAAGAACTGCAGGAAGATTCCCCTGGGCTTGAAAACTCTCCCCCGCTTTTATGGCTAAAGATGGAAAGAAGTTTTGTAACATTTTTTCCAGTGCAGATAGGGCAAAGTATTTCCTGATCACCCAAGACTATGATCTCAAAGTTTTTGTCGCACTCCATGCAATGGTATTCAAAAATAGGCATAGTATTGTAATCTCCTTTGATTATTTTTCTATCACAATTGATCCAAAATTGTCAAAAATTTTTCAGCAAACAGTCCATATTAACAATTTTCACATCAGGTGCAGCTAAAACACTCTTTTCGCTTGACATATAGCTAAATTATGCATTATTGTTTTTCATCCTAATGGCCCGGCTCTATTTGCGGGTTGGCTTTGCTCTGAAGGATAGTTTCCTTTGCCAGAGTGGCGACCTGAGGTTTGGGACCATGGAAGAAAGTTTTGTGAAAGGAGGTTAGCACTATGGCAGAAGGAACGGTAAAGTGGTTTAGCGATAAGAAGGGATTTGGCTTCATCGAGCAGGAAGACGGCAATGACTTATTCGTCCACTACTCCTCAATCAACTCATCTGGATTCAAGACACTCGCTGAAGGTGAGCGAGTGAGCTTTGAGGTGGAAGAGACAGATCGAGGACCAAAGGCCAAGAACGTCAGCAGGCTTTAGTTTACTAAACTGCGCTTATAAGGGGAATCTTGTTGAGATAAAACATGATACCCCTTATAATGTCACAATCCAATCAGGAAAGTTTTTCCTCTCTCCACAGAAGAGGAAACCTATCATTTTAAAAGCTTCTCTCCAGGAGAAATCCTTATTTATTGCAATTCCTTAACGATTTGATTTTCATGTTCTGAATCATGAATTTCCGACTTAACCACAACGCATGAGTGTTCAATTTCAATGTTTTATGTAATTTTGAATGACGACCTTAGAGTATCTTTATGTCCCGTTTCTGACATTGAGAGGTGAGTTTTATATTCATCCTATCGTGGGAAAGCTCTCTTTGCGGGTTGAAAACCACTTGTGAACGAAATTGTCCAGATCCTGCAAAACGAGATCAAACATAGGGCTTCTAAACTATTATAAAATGGTGTATAATTAATTCTTGTAATAAACACTTGAAAAGAAAGGAGTAGAGCGATGGATATTTTTGAAGCTATTAAAGAGAGAAGAAGTTATCGGAGTTTTTTGCCTGATTCAATCAGTGAGGAGACCATTGAAAAGATTCTGGAAGCTGCCATCTGGGCGCCTTCTCCCTTAAACACCCAGCCCTGGGAATTTATTATAATCACAACGGAAGAGGTGAAAGGAAAAATATTTTCTGAGGCCGAAAGATGTATTAAATGGGCACTTGAAAAAAGTGGCTGGAAGTGGCTGGAAAATTATCAGGTCACTTTCTTACAATCTGCACCTGTTATAATAGCTGTGATAGGAGATCCTAAAAAGACAGGTGTTGATATGTTTCTCGAAGAGGGTGGAGTAGGCTATCAACATGCCTGTGCTGCAGCCATCCAAAATATACATCTTGCAGCTCATGCCCTAGGTATTGGCAGCCTGTGGTTTACCTTTTTTGATAAGAAGGCTATGCGGGAAATACTTGGGATTGACCCAAAGAAAACCCCTCTGGCCCTTATATGCCTTGGTAAACCAAGCGGAGAACCACTCCAAACACGTAGAAAGGATGTAAAGGAAAAAACAACCTATATACGATGATCCTGCCACAAAGTTTTCATTCATAGGTACTGTATCCTGCGATTCCTTTTCCTTTGACCTGTAAACGCCTTTAATCTATACTCTCCTTCCCGAAAAGAGCAGATCTATTTTGATAGGCTCTCAATATAATAGACGGCGCACTTAATGAAGATCCGAATTTCCCTGATGCCTGGTTTTTAAGACCCAGATACTGCTGAAGGATTTTGAAAATGCAGGGATTACGAGGGAGTAATTAAAAAAGGAAAGGAAAGCGGAGAAAAATAAAATGAAAGGGATTTTTATACGATGGTTGATACTGACAGCTGCCATCATGTTTGCTTCATACGTATTAGATGGGATACAGGTGAAGGGTTTCTTTACTGCCTTGTTTGCAGCAGCTATCCTGGGCATCTTGAACGCCTTTTTCCGCCCTATCTTACTTATTTTGACACTCCCTATCAATATTCTGAGCCTGGGTCTCTTCACCTTTATCATCAATGCTATGTTGCTTAAGATGGCCTCAGGCGTTATATCAGGATTTGAGGTATATGGTTTTTGGTCTGCTGTTTTTGGGTCCCTGCTCATCAGTTTGGTAAGCTGGGCTTTAAGTTCTTTTATTAATGAGCAGGGAAGAATGGAATATATTGATTTGAAAAAGAAAGATGGAGACAGATGGGAGAGATGAGTCGAAAGATGTCTCAGTACTATACTTTTTAGTTAAGGAGTTTATTGATAATGGATAATTCTGTCTTGCAAGAATTGGAAAAACTGCCAAACAATACCCTGATAGAATTAATAAAAATGTATTCACACAACTGGATGACGCTTGATGGTTTGTGGTTTAGCGGAGTGGAAGAAAAATATGGATTAGATACAGCACTTGAACTCGATGTAAGGATGTGGAAAATTGGCTCTACGATTGAGGCTAAAAGGATCAAGAATGTGCTTGGTCTGGAAGAGGGTGGATTAGATACCATCATAAAAACAATTAATTTCATGTCATGGGCACCCAGTTTTGGTTATGAATATACGATTTCAGGCAATAAGGCAATCTGGACTTGCAAACACTGTCCACCACAGGAGCAAAGAATTGCAATGGGTAAAGGTGAGTTTGCATGTCAATCTACCTTTGATGCATGTTTTAATAATGTTGTCAAGGTGATTGATCCAAGAGTAAGTGTTACATGCATGTTTTGTCCTCCTGGACCTCATCCAGATAACGCATGGTGCCAATGGGAATTCATCCTTCCTGGGAATAGATAGGAACAAAAAATTGTTAATTTGTAACATTTTAGCTCTTTGAACTTCCCTGGTGCATGAGTATGGGGATGTCTTTTTTTAACCATGCCCTCACAAAGACGAGCCAGGAGGCCGCTTCAAACAGGTGCACACGTACAAAGACTTTAAAAAACAAAAATGAGTTGCTCGTGCACACGGTTTGAAGCGGCACGCTGATGCACCCTGTTAGAGGACGTGATGTAAAAAAAGACATCCCCATACTCATGCGTCTCATCAAGAATACCTCTGTGGCCCTAAAGAAAGGCCAGGAGGAGTTTTTAAAGAGCTAAAATGTTACGTTAATTTGAGTTTACTGATTTTTCAGGATATAGGCATATTGAGTTTTTAAGCAGATATACGAGGGTAGATACGAAAAAAATGGCAACAAAACCGAGGATGGCCTCAACAGTTATTCTTATTCGAGAGCACGATGGAGAGCTGCAGGTTTATCTCCTTAAGCGGAGTACCAAGAGTGGCTTTTTTCCTGGAACGTATGTCTTTCCCGGGGGGAGAGTGGACACAGAAGACCGAGCCTCTGGGCTATGGAAGGCATATGTGGATTTAGATATAAAAGAGATTTTCCAACGATTTGGTGGAAGTTTGACTGAGGAAGAGGCTCTGGCCTACGGTGTGACAGCCATACGAGAGACCTTTGAGGAAGCAGGAGTTCTTCTGGCTTATAGAAGTGAATACACACTGGAAAACCTTGCGAGAATTCAGGATCGGCGCAGGGTGGAAAAACTCCCTAAAGTCTGGCTCAATGATCTTGTGATATCTGAAGGGTGGATGTTGGCCTTTTCCAGACTTACTCGGTGGGCTCATTGGATAACTCCGAAAGGCATGCCGAAACGATATGAAACCAGATTTTTTTTGGTATTTATACACTCAGGGGAAGAATGCAATCCGGACGCAAGGGAGACCACTCATGGGATATGGGTCAGTCCAGAAAAAGGACTTGTGAAAAATCTTCAAGGAAAGATCCCTTTGAGCCCACCAACCCTGGTTACACTGCATGAGCTTTTACTATATTCAGATATAAGAGATTTGAAAAAAGAAGTTCAAACGCGTACATGGGGGAAAGCATTATTACCCCGTATGTTCAACTTGCCCACAGGAAAACTAATACTTGAACCATGGGATCCTATGAGTAAGAAAGAATTTGAAATTGACACCAAAGGGTTGGAGATGAACTGCCTTCCAGTTGGCGAGCCTTTTTCCAGGCTTTGGTATAACGAGGGGATATGGAGACCGGTTGGGTGCTGAGAGCAGCACCTGTGCCTTTTGCTTAAGAATCAACCTGAGGTTAAAAACAATGATTAAAAAAATGTTACACACTCCTTTAATACTCCTCATTTTGATATGTGCATCGCCTGCTCTTGTACCTGCTAAAAATAGCGAGAAGGAACAGATGGCGCCTGCAAATGTCGTCGTATCGAAAGTTACTCATGGCACAATCGAACCCGAGCAGGAATTTATCGGAACGGTATACTATCGAGAGGTTTCAGATGTTTCCGCTGAGGTAAGTGGAAGGGTGGAGATCATAACATTTGAAGAGGGGCAGCGAATAAACGATGGGGAGACCCTGGTCAAGCTCGATTCGGAGCTTTTAGAGAAGAAACTTCAGGCAAAAGAGGCATCATATGAGGAAATCCTTTTAGACCTCGAAAGGGCACAAAATGATTTAGAAAGAATAGGGAATCTTTACAAAAAAAAGATTGTTGCAGAGAAAGAGTATGACGATCAAGGGTACCAGGTAAAGGGCCTTGAAAAAAAGTCAGCAGCCCTTAAAGCAGAAGTTGAGCGCCTCGAAATAGAGCTTAAGAAAACGGTTATCACGGTACCTTTTTACGGGGTGATAATTAAAAAACATATCGCACGAGGAGAATGGGTTTCGCCAGGAAAAACTGTGGCAACGATAGCAAGAGATGATACCGTGGATATCGTTGTGGAGGTTCCGGGAAACGTTGCCAAATACATAACACCTGGTATGCCTGCCAAGGTAGTAGTAGCCGGGATGAAAAAGAGTGGAATAATTAGGGCCATCATACCGAAAGGGGATATTGCAACAAGAACATTCCCTGTTAAGATTAGAATCAGCAAGCTTTCTTCGATCTTTGAAGGCATGGAGGCACGGGTGAGATTGCCAGTGGGTAAAAAAATAACCACCCTTTTGGTACCAAGAGATGCTGTTGTAAATATGTTCGGAAAAACAGTGGTTTTTGCCGTAGTTGACGAAAAAGCAATGATTATACCCACCCAAGTTGTGGGATATAAGGGAATGAAGGCCGGTGTAAATGCACAGAAGATTTCGAAGGGTATGAAGGTTGTTGTAAAGGGAAATGAAAGGCTAAGGGATGGCCAACCTGTTACAATAATAAAAGAAGTCAAATAGCCTATGGATCCTGTTAAGTTTTCTATAAATGATCCTGTCAAAATTATCGTCGGCGTTCTCGTAATTCTGCTTTTCGGATTTATCGGGCTTTATAGGCTACCCTACCAGTTAAGCCCAAGTCTGGAGATACCCCAGATTACTGTTACAACAGTCTGGAGCGGGGCCACTCCATATGAAATCGAGCGGGAAATCATCGAAGAACAGGAAAAGGTATTTAAAGGAATTCCCAACCTTGTCGAGATGGAAAGCACATCATCAAACAGTAGGGGTTCAGTCACACTCAAATTCGAGTTAGACACCAACATTGATGATGTACTCCTCAGGGTTTCAAACAAACTCAACGAAGTCAGGTCATACCCTCAAAATGTGGAAAAACCTGTAATCAGCGCTACAGGAGCTGCTACATCCCCTATAGTGTGGATGATGCTAAAAACGACCGCAGGTAATCCAAATTCTATCTACACTTATAGAACCTTTTTTGAAAATGAAATAAAGCAATATCTTGAAAGGGTTGATGGTGTTGCTGATCTCTTTATTGGTGGAGGGACAGAAAAAGAGATGCACATCATTGTAAAGCCTCAAAAACTTGCTGCATTTGGCCTGACAATTGGGGATGTTGTGAAGGTTTTGAATGCAGAAAACGTGAATATCTCTGCAGGAAGCATGGATATGGGAAGAAGAAATTTCAGGATTAGGACGGTGGCTGAATTTCAATCAGTCGAGGATCTTGAAAATATGGTTATCACATCAACAGGACAGAGGCGGATCTATCTATCAGATATTGCCACGGTAAAAATTGGATACGCAAAGCTGAATGCCGAGATTATCCACAATGGGAGTAATGGCATCGGGATGGGCATAAAAGCGGAGCCGGGAGCAAACATACTCGAGTTAACCGATAGAGTTGAGGAGGTTGTTAACTGGCTCAATTCGGAAAAATTAAAGCCCCAGAATATCTACATTCATTGGTCACATGACCAGCGACCGTATATCCGAGGTGCAATCAAGCTTGTACAAACAAATATTCTTATTGGCGGTACGCTCGCCATTCTGGTCCTTTTAATCTTCTTGAGAAGCTTTTCTTCAACCGTTGTTATTGCCACTACTATTCCCATCAGTATCATTGGAAGCTTTATTTTCTTAAGCTCATTTGGAAGAACCCTGAATGTTGTTTCTCTTGCAGGGATTGCATTTGCTGTAGGAATGCTCATGGATAGCGCTATTGTGGTTCTCGAAAATATCGACCGTCACAGAAAGATGGGCAAATCTCCCTTCCAGTCTGCCTATGAAGGAACAAGGGAGGTGTGGGGAGCAATACTTGCCTCATCACTTACCACAGTGGCTGTCTTTCTTCCCATTGTATTTATCGAGGAGGAAGCAGGTCAATTATTCAGGGATATTGCAATAGCTGTGACCTGTGCCATTATATTAAGTCTCTTTATCGCTGTATCGGTTATCCCGATGTTTGCCAACAAACTATTCAGCTTACGGAAGAATAAAAATTCTTTTAAGAGGAACCGCCTCACAGGAATAGGATTTTCTCTAATTGATACAATAATGGGTCTGGTTGGGTTGGCTACAAGAAATTGGATAACAAGGATAACAACTGTCACAATCTTGACCATCTTTTCTCTATCATTAGCTGTATTTCTTGCACCCAAAATGGAGTACCTTCCCCAGGGAAACAGAAACTTCGTGTTTAGCCTCATGGTTCCACCTCCAGGTCTTTCTTACAAGGAGAGAAAAGAAATTGGAGAAACTATATTTGGCTCTGTTACTCCTTACATAGACAAGGATTACCAAGGCCTGCCAGCGATAAAGGATATATTTTATGTGGGTGCGGATAGGTTTATGTTTCTCGGTACCATGAGTAAACATGAGCATCGTGCCGGGGAACTCCTACCACTTTTATCTAAAACGATCAACAGTATACCGGGGCTATTTGGTGTGACGAATCAGGCGGGGATATTCCAGACACGGACAGGCGGTGGAAGAACCATTGATGTGGATATCAGCGCAGAAGAATTAAACACAATCGTTCAGGTTGCGGAAGCCATGTTTGAGATGATACAAAAAGAAATTCCTGGAGCCCAGATAAGACCCGTCCCATCCATTGAGCTTCTCTATCCAGAAATAAATATTATTCCTGAAAGGGATCGTCTAAAAGCGGCTGGAATGAACTCCTTTGATCTGGGTATTCAGCTGGATGTTCTCATGGACGGCAGGAAAATGGGTGATTTTAAGCAGAAGGGTCAGAAGAAGATTGACCTTGTTCTGAAGGCATCGGATGAGAGGTTTTCCACACCTGAAGAGCTCTATAAAGCCCTTGTCGCGACACCAAAAGGCAAGATTGTGCCAATTTCCTCTTTTGCAAAGCTCGAAAGATCAACAGGCCTTGATCAAGTACGACACCTTGAAAGACAGAGGACAATTTCTCTTCAGGTAACACCGCCCAAGACCATAGCCCTTGAAGTCGCAATGGATATAATTCGTGACAAAATTGTACCTCTTCTTAAGAGTCAGGGAATGTTACAGGATGTGAATATCAAATTGAGTGGTGAAGCGGATAAGCTGACGCAAACACGAGGGGCAATACAGTGGAATTTCATCCTGGCTGCAGTAATTATCTATCTTTTGATGTCCGGCTTGTTCGGAAATTTCATCTACCCCCTTGTCGTATTATTTACTCTTCCCCTTGCAGCAGTAGGAGGGTTTATTGGTCTTAAATTAATGAACCTATTCCTTCAGCCCCAACCCCTTGATGTATTGACCATGCTCGGCTTTGTTATACTTATTGGAGTTGTGGTTAATAATGCAATACTGATTGTTTATCAGGCCCTTAATAATATCAGGAATTACGGTATGGAGTACCGTGAGGCAATACTTGAATCCACCAGGACAAGGCTACGGCCAATTTATATGAGCACCTTTACCAGTATTTTTGGTATGCTCCCCCTTGTGGTTGCGCCGGGACCTGGTTCGGAGATTTACAGGGGGCTTGGAAGTGTTATTCTTGGGGGGCTTGCCATATCTTCTCTTTTCGTGATTTTTATCATACCTTCACTCCTCATGTTCATTATTCGAATGGAGAAGATAAAAATTGATAAATAAACAATATGCCTGTGATAATGCGTGATTACATTCCCCAGCCGCCAGATACAGGTAAGGAAATGCCAGTGATAAAGGATGCTTCATCTGAGGCCAGAAATGCGATAACCCTAGCTACCTCTTCTGGTTCGGCGATGCGACCCAGGGGTGTCTGGGCGATAATATCATCTTTGTACCTTTTATTCATAAAGTTTTCTATGGTAGGGGTCCTGGTGAGCCCGGGCAGTACTGCATTAACAGTAACCCCATCCTGACCACATTCTTTTGCAACAGATTTTGTCAACCCAATAATTCCTGCCTTAGCAGTTGAATAAGCTACTTCGCCCTTTCCACCAATAATTCCATAGATGGAACTTACATTTATAATACGACCCCACCCGGCTTTACGCATGCCTGGAAGCAGGGCCTGGATGAGAGTTAAGGGAACAGTAACATGGATGCCAAGTACCGCTTCAAATTCTTGCTTATCTATCTTGGCAGTGGTGCCAGGCCGGTCAAACCCGGCATTATTCACGAGGATATCTATCAGGCCAATCTTGCTGGCATTTTTTACCGCCTCTCGGAGTTTTTTCAGGTTGGTTAGATCTACGACATATTTCATAACCTTGCGCCCCATTCTGGCCACCTCATCCGAGATAGTAGTAAGGGTCTCAGGGTTTTTATCCAATAATACCAGATCCGCTCCTTTAGAGGCAAAAATAACAGCGCTCGCTCTACCAATGCCCTGTCCAGCTCCAGTAATTAATGCTATATGACCATCAATAAACATAGTATCTTGAACACTATCAAATTTTGGAGAGCGAGGTCAAATTAAATGTAGGAGGTGGAATAAGGACTGATAACTTTGAATTTTCAGGAGTTTAGTCACGTTGGAAGAGGAACTGTCTGAGCCTGTTGTGGTAGATGAATGACTTAACAAGGGTGAAGGGAGTAAGCAAGGAAAGAATCTCCCGGTTATGGCGCATGTGAAAGAGGAGGTCCAGGTGAGGCTGGGGACGTAGGTCAAGCCGGAAGTCCTCCCCAATGACAAAGGAGTTTACCACTGTCTGGGTCGCCTGCTCGCCCAGAGAGAATATCATAAGCAGGCCACCTGGCCTTAGCATTTTGATACACAGTTCTACGAGCCTATACACATCACGATCTTCCAGGTGATCGATCAAGTCCCACAACAAAATTCCATCGAAGCTTTGGGGTGGATAATCCAGATGTTGCCAGAATTTGCTGATGGGAAGATCCTTGTGCCGTTCCCGGTCGAGCTGGCGAAACATATCGCAGACATAGAGCGTCCTCACATGCTGGCCTAAGAAGTTGATGTTTTCAGAGCAAACTGGCCCTATGTCCAGCACTTGCCCCTTTTGCTGTTGCTCAAGGCCATCGATGAACAGTTGAATGACATTACTGGTGGTGGTAACTGGCTCGGAATCAAGAGAGCCCTCCTCTCTTAGCAAGTGAGTGGAGATGACTGAGGATTCGGTCTCTTTAAGCAAGGTCAAGGTTTCCTTTTCCAACCCGTTCGCCTCCTGGTCGGATATCGTGTCAGTGGG
>JGI10211J14876_10000415_pt1 | contig 18314 bp, 22 predicted proteins | sample Etolagsediment_FD_14876 | JGI IMG/M metagenome (IMG submission 14876)
CATATTCATCCTTTATATGGTAAAACAAGTTGGGGATTACACGTGCCCTGGAATTTACAAATTATTTTACTTAAAGATAACCAAAGAAAAAATAATAAAAATTAAACTATATTAACTCGAAAATTTTAGCGAACGGAAAGGATTTATTGCAGTGACGACACTTGACCTGATTGCTCATGTATACCTGTTCTTTACCACAACTAGGACATGTTATATACTTGAAATCGTCTTCTAACGCTTCACGTTGGAGTACCGTACCGCCAGTACGATTGGTGGGTGCACTAACTCCGCCATAACCAGCGCATAATGCTTTAACTAATTTATTGATTTTATTTATATTTTTATCAATCTTATGTTCTAGTGCTTTCTCAACGATATCTTTAGGATCAATGTTTGGAAAGCATTTTTCGATGCCAAGATCGTTTACTATCTTTTGAATTTTTTCGACGTTGGTTTTTATCTTGTTCGCACTCGCGTTCCTCGTTATGTGTCGAAACGACGGTACATCTGTCTTTGCCAAGTGCATCACCGATCGTATGAGTTCCATGTCAGCTTTCTCTTGATCCGGATTAGCATTTTTTTGCAGGTTGATAGGCTCTGCTAAGGTCGCCTGGTTGGCCGGCGTAAAAGTAAGCGCGACAGAATGGATCTTGGTTCGAGCCAGTAATGAAGGATCTTTGATACCGCGCTGTATAACTCCCCCTTCAACTGAAGTTTTTAACTTAAGTGGAGAATCTTCCTTATGAATGTTCCTTAATATAGCAGCGGCGGCTTTCGCGTTCTGATGATCATCGTTGTATAAATATCCCTTACAATAGATATAAGGTGTCTTAACTTTCTCCCAATAATACCTATGCCTATCATTCTCGCAATCTTCTTCCTTAAATATCTTCTTAGCTTCTGTTATACGACCTATAGAATTAAAAAATCCTTTACCATGGTTATCATTCCAACGACCTTTTCCAACTTCTAATTCACTTATATCGGCACCTTCGATCGACAGCATCTCGCCTTGCGAATCTCTCAATTGTGAGCCCGCTATACAGTCCAACCACATTTTATCATTTTTAGGCATAATAAGACTCCTAAAAGTCATTATACCAGATTATAACTCTAATTTTACATTGGTTTAACGTATATGAATATGTTATCTAAAATCTAACTATCTAATATAGAAGATCCTTTATGCCCATCGATAAGTTCACGAAATACGTCAGTGTTACGGATCTTTTCAATGGCATTTTTTTCAATTTTGCGCACCGTATCCATCGATATGTTCATGAAATGAGCTATCTCCATCTCAGATGGTGCTTTATCAGGAAGAAAGTCTTGTAAATACTTAAAAAAACAATAGTTAGCAAGCTGATGGTTGATGGCCCACGGACATCCCGGAAGCTTTGCCTCATCTTCTTCTGAAAGTTCTTCACTCGCATTTCTAAGAGCTTTTAATCTGAGTACAGCAAGTGGACAAAAACAATCTGGTAACTCGCACAACTTCCTAGGGCATCGAGGATCCATGATTATTTATCGTCTTTCTTGATCTTGCTGACATATGAGATAAGTTTTTGATAATATTTACTGTTCTTGATAAAAAACTTCACGTCGCGCACGCGTCGCATGATACTGGCAAACTCAGTTATCACCAGCTCATTAAAACCAACAGCGCCTATCTTCTCTTTAACGTACCCGTATATCTCTTGGTCGATGTGGGTGATACCCGTCATGAGATCAGTAGTATTCATGGTTATAAGCGTACCATACTGTTTGTCCGATAGAAGATCGTGAACCAACAGCGTACAACGTAACTTCATGTCAACTTGAGGTAACTTACAATATTTAACGACGACGTGTTTACCACGCAGTAAATAATATCTACGAACTAGCTTTTTATACAGTTCATTCAACTTTTTCTTGTTTATTTTCACAGCAACCCTCTCCTTTGTTACATTTACTATCGCAACCTTCACACTTTGATTTTAAATCTTCTGGAAGACCGTCCTTCAGAACATCAACTTCTTCAACGGCTGGAACTTTACGAATACCTAAAATCTCAATAACATGTTTCTTATCGTTGATAGTAAAATCGAACTTATCACCTACTTTTTTACCAGGAAATTCTTTGATGGCGTTGGCGTTTGAGCTTTCGTCTAACTTAAACTTAGAACGGAAAATGGACGCATCAGGATCTTCTTCACACGTTGATGCGATGATCACGACGCTGTCTTTCTCAATAGTGTCGACTATCTCATATTTTTTTTCTGCGTCTTCTTTATCAGAAGCATCATTGAAATCCTTAAGCTTCATGTCGGCTGCTATCTTCTCTAATTTATCCTTGTCCATGTTGGTTATCTTCATCATGGCCAATGTCCTGTACTGAAGATCGTTCAGCACTCCCATGGAACTGCTGATGTCTTTTTCCATCAACTGGAGACTGTTACCAAACTGCTGCATCCCCATCTGTAATACCCTAAGTGCCATCTGTATGTTAGCGAACATCTTCTCTAACTCTTCGATCCTTTGAGTTTTATTGGGTTTGGGAGCGTTCCTAAATCCTTTTTTAGGGGCTATTGGTTTCTTGTTACTCATCTCGTTTCCTCCGTCTTGTTAAACATTCTTTGACAGAAAAGTTTAAGAGTTTCAACCTCACGTTCAGTAAAATTTTTATCTGACGATGAGCCAAATAAAGCACCTAACTTTTCCTGTAAAAATTCTCTTATACTATTTTCCAACGCGTCGTATGCTTCACCTTTTCTCTTTATTATGCGAGCACTCAGAAGCGTGTTTATGGCATTAGCTTGTTCTAACTTTAATTGCTGCGCAGATTTAGAGGGTTTTAAAGATACAACCGGTTCATCTATCTTTTCTTTGGTAGTCTTCTTAGATACGATCTTTTTACTCTTTATAAAATCCTTCATCTGGCGCTTTTTAAAACCGTATTTTATCGCCATCTTGTCATACAATGCTACAGCCTGTACAAACTGACTTCTCTTAAGATTTTCTTTGTTGGCGACGCATCTTTTCCAATGGGCATCCACGTTTGAATCGTACATCAATATATATCTGGTAGCATTTTTACTTTCAAACTCGCGCAAAACTTCTATCTCTTCATCGGTCAACTTAGGATTGCGTCCAAAAACATATGGCCATATGCATTCTCCATAAGGAGATCTGTCAAATATCACGTCCTCCCCATCGTACTTCATGTAAACGTCGAGTAACTCATCGCAATATGACGGTCCAGTATATCCAGGATTAAAGTATTTCTTGTCAGGCGCGGACATATGATGAACAATGTATCCACGTTTTTTATAATGCTCAGCAACAGTCGATTTGCCCGAACGGTCAAGTCCTTCAAGTATAATAAATCCCATATAATCTCCTATAAATTATATTTTACCTATCCCTCATAATTATTAGATTTTTTAAGGTTTTTAATTGCCTCTTTAGGCTGTAAATTCTTTAATGACCAGCATTCTTTAAATTCAGGATCATGTACAGAACTATAATTAAACCAACTATCAGGCTTCACGTGATCTATATTCCAAGTTCTCTTATCTTTTACATAAATTCCATAATTCTCCCAATTCATCCAAGATTCCCATAATGACTCTATGTGCTTTTTAAGATCGTCCACCGTATATCCTAGCAAGTCAAAAGTAGATTTTTTATTTTTGTTTATTAATCTTTGCTTTAATCTAGCTGACAAATTTGCTTTCATGGACGAACGAATCTTTTTATGTTCTGCACTATAAAATCTTTGTAATTGATTTTGACAGTTAACGCACGTTCTATTTGCATCACAATTGCGTCTATAACCGACATCAATCTTACAGCGTGGACAAATTTGCCGATACAGTATATTTTTGCCTCCATTTTTAGTTGCTTTAATCATATTTTATACAAAATATTAATTCATTTCGATTCGTATCCCATAATTCCTTAAAAAATCAATAACATATTTGACTAACTTCTTATTTTTACCAATAATTTCAGGTACATGAACTCCATGTGCTTTAAATTTTTTCTTAGCTATTAACTTAACCATCGCTACAGCTGGCAACCCGGTCACGCGAGCCATAGAATGGTTAGTTCCATCATGCTCATCGTACACGATCGTCTTTATCTTTTTGTTCTCGTTCTTAGATATAATCTCTAATACGCTCATGTCACGATACGCACTCGTCATTTTCCATTCATTTGTCAACATCTTGACCGTTTTCTCTAAATTATTAGGAGAAAAATATTCGTTTTCTTTGAGCATACGTATGTAATTAAAATGTTTATCGTATCGCAGTGTTATCTCATACATGTTTTTAATCGGTAGAGTAACCAACAAGGAACGTAAACCATCAGAAACAAAACCACTGGTCTTTAAATTGAGTTTATCGTTGTGATATAAATAATTCAACATGAACGGTTCCTCAACTACTTCTTCACCGTTTCTGATAACGCGAGCTGGACGCGTATATTCTTCGACGATATCGACCGGTGAAAAAACGGCCTTGTAATCAGCGCTTTTATCTAACGGTAACCCACCGACCCATATACTACACGTATCAATGTCTTTATTGAATTCATGATGATAATGATATCCAGCAAACAAGTGCGATAATCCCGGAGCGAAACCAAAATCTGCAACAACACACACGTTATTCTTTTTTGCAAGTATATCTAACTCTAAAAAATCTTCTGGCATAAACGAAAAATCAACTACGGTTAATTTATGTTCTATACACATCTTAAGTATACGATATCCCATAAAACCAGGCATAGCATTGACAATTATGTCTTCGTTGCGCAGTACACTGTTTAATACATCATCGTCGTTTAGGTCTGCCTTATATCTATGTTGGGTTTTACATTTTTTAAGATTATCGTCGTTAACGTCGACGACCGCGACCTCTAGCGTTTTATCTTTTTGTAGTTCGTTCGTAACAAAAGAGCCAATTAATCCGGCCCCTAAAACCATAACTCTTCGCATACACACCCCTTAAAATATTATACAGATGTGTAGTAACGTATAGTTATTTATCGTTTTTCTTATTCAAGGGATTAGCTACTGGCTTATCACCTATCTTAAGCGGTTTAGATGCTGCACCAACACTCTTTGCAGTTTCCTGTAATCCTTTTTTCCCACCAACAACACTGTGAGCTGCAGCGTTTGCCTTATCATTCATCATGGTATCATGAACTTCTTGTTCACGTTTATGACTACCTTCAGCATGCTCCATCTGTTGTTCCAACATCTTCTGTTGCTGCTCCATCTGACCTTCAACCTGTACATCTTGTTTTTTCTGTCGATCGATAGTTAACAATAACTGTTGCCAACCAAGAAACGCAGGATCAGAGGGTATATATTGAAGTTCACGTTTTTTAGAGGCACCTTTGTCACCAAAGAAATGCTCGCGTATCTCACCGCGCGTCATATTCTTCTCAATCAACATCCAGAATGCCTGATTTAATGGTAGATCACATCCAGGAATCTTTATCGGTTTCTTCTGTGCTGCGGTAAGAAGATCGTTCAACGAACTGTGAACAGTCATCTCAGCTTGAAGCTGTTGGACTAACGTTTGAGGTGTTTCTTCTTCATATCCTATGAACTCAAACTTATATTTTTTAGCAAGTTCTACATCCAACGAAGGAATTATATCGCAATTGATAAGATCTTCAAAAAACATCAACAACGGATATAGTCCGCGTTCACGAGAATACTCGATCTTGTAAGCATTATTCGCCTGTTGCATCGGAGCTCTTCCTGTCAACGAGGTAAGAAAATCGAGGCCTAATTCTATAGGATCTATCTGGAACTGGGTACATATCGCGCGCATGATGTGACTGTTGAAGTTGATATATTCCATGTCTTTAGCAGAACCTGCCATCGGAACCCAGTTTATATCTTCTAGTCCAGCGATGATCGGTGTTTTCCACGCGTGCTGAGCACCGTTTATAGTGTTGTAGAACTGCCTGCGAAATGCTGTCAGTTGACTCTGAGTTACTGTACCTTTAAGATGTAGTATACCACGGGCAGCTTGACCGTGCGTAAAGAAATTAGCGTTGTAATTTTCAGCATTTAAGTGATTAGTCACGTTGACGATAGCCAATTCTAACGGAGAATAACAATATCCCATAGAATCAATAAAATTCTGTGGATTATACAACTTAAATACCATATCCTCATCACCAAAAATCGCTAATATGGTCTGATCAAGCGATACCTGAACATATTTGTAATATTCTAAGTCTTCTTCATTTATAACCTGATTTTCTGCAGGATCATTGTTGCTACCGATCCGATATTTACTATGACCTGCCTTTAAAGAACTCTCAATTACTTCTTTAGAGCTTTTCTTATTGACTAAGTATACAGATTCAGCCGGTAAAGGACGAAAACGATGTAAGCCACCACTGCGAGTCTTAACTTTCTCAATAGCCACATGACCGAACGTGAGTGCGTCACGAGTGCATTTCTTTAAAAAAGTACCGAACAGCATCTTATCATCCGGTGGCGTATCCTTCATGCGTCCACATCGATATATGAAATTTTCTAACTTCTTGATTTCCTCTAGTTCCTCATCCACTATCTCTTCTTTTTGATCGCGTTTGACAAACCTAAAACCCATCTTGAAACGATCGTGTTCAGGGCGAGAAAGTCTCAGTAAAGTATCAGTTCTAGCTTGAATAATCGCAGATACTAACCAATCCCTTATTGACACATCTTTTAGCGTCTTGTTAGACAACCTTGAAGCACGATGCTTGTATATAACGCTCTGAGAAATTTGATCAAAATACGGATCAGAAAGCATAGCTTTCTGACCGATCTGCTTGCTAGCATCATGATCGTTCTCAGGTTTATCAGGTAAAGAATCAACATCTGTTTTTAGCATATCATCAATCTGTGCTTGCTGAGTCTTTCTTAGCCAATCAAAAATTCCCATACTTCCTGCCTTTTTATATTATATACTATCAATTATACCAAAATTTACTTCAAACAGACCAGAGAAATCCCCCATCACCACCTATCTCATCCTCTTCATCTTCTTCACTGTCTAATTCATTTGCAGTACCAATTTTGCCGACTTTGGACGTATCAACTTCTTCACTGAACGGTATACCCATACTTTCTGCAAATTCACCGGCCGACGGTGTACGATAAAACTGATTGTTAGCATACACACCAACACGATGATCAGATTCTGCTGCTAGCGCTGTAAGCATAGTTGAGTGCCCTAAAAGCATGTTAAGCGGATATCGTATAGCATCAAGCCNATGATTAAAAGCATCTTCAGGTTGATCGGTAACTTCACCAGCCGTATTTAATTTAAAGTGATACAAGCTAAACTCTTCTATCAACGACTGACATGTCTCTTTAGCCACGTGAAATTTAGTATCTTCAGTACCAGGAACTCGTAATAACCGTTTTATTATCTGCACGCCTGTCATAATCTCAGGCTTAACGTAGTTCGCCACCGGTAATCCTATCTTCTTCATCTCTTCCATAGAACCAGGAACAGCGGCGTCTGGAAAGTATAGTTGACATTTGTAAGCGTGATGATACTTAGTTTTAACATAATTTGCCCAAGTAGGATCACTTACATAACACATACCATCTGCGCGAACAGCGTATACGTTCTCTCTCTTGTCCAAGAAAAAGTACACCACCGTACTCGGTGCTGACCATCCCCAGTCGATCCCCGCGTAGCACGGCAACTTCAACTGGTGGCATTTCTTAACGAATATATCGTGAGTACATTCACCGGGATATTCTACACCAGTCAACTTCTTCCACATCTCGTTCCACGTGTTAACGTGTACTCTCTCATCAAATTCCCTGTATATGATACCTTCTACTGAGGGTTTAAGATTCATGAGCTGAGCCAATGCCCAATCTGGACCTTTTCTAACCTTATTCATTATGTCTTGTATCGGCTTCAACATCGGTGATTTTGAAGTTTGTTTTTTAGCGTCTCCCAAGCATATAGCAGCTGCTGGACATTTCCTACACTTAGATCCCGGAAACGTATATCGCATGAACTCTTTCTGTTTTTGCTTACTTTTTAACTTGTATTCTTCTTCTGTTAATACTATGAAATCTTCTTGAAGTACCCATAGATCAGTCTCATCAGTACCTGATCTATCATCAGGACATCTTTCAGAAAACTCCCAGGCTGTCCATTTTCTTACCGTACGCCCTTCAGTATCAGCGTTTTCCATCTGCTGATTCATCAGTCCATATCGTGACTTGCGCGTAGATATACCAACACGAAGCGCGTGTTTAGTTCCTTTTGAATCCAGCATACCAGAAATTTCACCAAAGGCCTTAACTCCTTCGCCTGATACTGTATCTATCTCGTCGACCACTACCATGGGAACGTGAGGACCATTACATTGTAAACTATTAATACCATTAACTAAAAACGAATGATCAGAGCGATTATTTCCTTCAACTTCAATGTCTATTAAGCGCTGTTTACCTAAAAATTCAATATTTACTACAGATAAACTATCTTTACTCCATTTTCTAAACCATTGTTTCCACTGTTTATTACTAAATTGTCCATCGGTCACTTCTTTCAATAAAACGCTACAACCCGTCTTACTAATATCAATTTCATCTCCCATATCAAATGAATATAATTTCTCAGGAACAATATCTGTTGATATTTTATAGTACATGGTTGGATGAACGTAACGCTGTACAATGTCACGCATAGTTCGTGTATCACTGCTGTTAAAACGAATTACGTTATATTTATGCGAATTACGAACATGAGCTGATTTTAAATTAAATTTACTGTGAAACATATTCAACAGTTTATTACATTCTTTATCAGTTAAAGAACAAGTCGATAACTCTAATTGTTGACCAGCAATACCATCATCTTGAATCCAAAAAGCCAATGCAATCTCATCTATGTAATCAACCAATTGATCAGTAATTATTTTTTTATTTATTCGTTGATCGGTAAAAAGTTCAACTAAAAATTGCAACTCTTCAGTTGATTCTGTAATTAATTCTTTGATATTGCTTCCATAACCAGATTTTTTATCTCTAATTTGATTAACTTTAATATGTTGCTCAATAATTTCGCGGCAATAATTAAAGTACTCATGCTGCTTGATCGAATGTCCTTTATATAATCTGGCATTGCCAATTTGCTTACGATCTTTTATTTTAATACTTAAATGAGCATCTCCCAACATCATACCGATTAAAGCAGAACGCCACTGTTGCTGATTAAAATTAGGTTTATTCCAACGATATTTAGTTTTGCTACTATTCTTCTTAAACTGCGGAGCGCGTACAATTTTCGTATTGTAATTAATATCGCATAGTCGTTGCCAACCAAAACGCGTCAATATTTTATTGTCATAACCACCAGTACTTTCTAAACCATCTTCTAATGTAATCTTATAAGTATCAGAATATTTAGTCCATTTGTCGATAACTTTTCGATATGTGCTTTGTGGAAATTCACCTCGCATATAATCCCAAGATGCTATATAATCGCCAATTCTTACAGAATCAATGGAATGATATCCTCCACGTTTTGTTTTTACTATTGATTGTGGGTCAACACAAGCTTTCAGCGTACAAGGAAGTACCTCTAACGATACAGTCTGACCATTAACATTAAACAACGACTTACTCATGTTAGCTTTATTTAATATTCGCTTGTCTTCTGCAAGGTTAGAAGGGGTAACAAGCGTTTTCAAACGCCGATTGTACAAGAAATTTTTAATATAATCATAACAGCGAGTTGCCTGCGCCATAACTGCGCCAACGTGAACAATATCCCGTTGATCATGCAAGACGATCATCATCTCAACTATGGCCATCCCTAAAGTTTTTCCCGAACCTCTTCCAGCAACCAATAACAACTCGTTGATCATCTCCGGATTCTTGTTTAAAACCGCAATCTGATATATCTCCCATATAGCATTGAAAGGGTTAGTATCTGCATACCTAGAAACCGTACAGTCAGGAAGATGAATGTCTAGATGAAACTTGATCCATTTCTTGAATTCTGCTTTAGTTTTGCAGGGTTTTAATAATAATTTCTTACGTTGTTCGTAAGTTAAGTTCTGAACTTTCTTCTTTGCCATTACTCATCGTACTCAATATCGTCCAACGATATCTCTTTAATATCATGTTGTTCTAAAGATTGTTTTTTGTCAGATGGCGCTAGTGCGTTGAAAAGCGGTGAACTCTTTGCCCTAGAGTTAGGAGTAGCGCCAGAAACTATCTTATATAGTGTCTCGATAACTTCTTTATATTCCTTGATTGTTTCTATTGTTAAATCAGGTTTCACATTGTTATCAGGATCAGCGACATATTTGCGCATAGCACTCATTCGCTGTGCATTGTTTACAGATAATAAAGTAGTTAAAAAGTCAACTTGCTCAATGACTGACTTAACAACTTTAGCTTGTACTCTATCGCGCAAACTATGCTGCATCTTATCTCTGTCATGACACCATCCAGCTAGAGCGGCCGTCAATATTATCTTTCCCATCTCATATTGCGGAAATTGTTGGTGTATTTCTACAAACGTATGGCCTATCAAAAACATCTCTAATAACTTTAAAGATTCCGGTTCCTTGATTCGACCTGCTGTCTTATGTTTTCTCAGATATTTTTCCGCTAATTTAATCTCTTGTTGCGTTAAGCTATAACGCTCATGTTCCGTTAAGTTTCTTTTTAGAGCCATTGACCTTTTCCCTTAATTGTTCCCACGCCGGATTATCACGGATGACGTTAATAGTCTGCATTATTCTAATCTTACTAATACCTTTATACTTAGCTATTTCAGGTACTGTAAAGTTTATGACCATTAGATATATGATAGATCGTTCAAACTCAGTAAAGTTCAACAAAAATTCATGTATATCGTAACCATCTTTTATATAATCGCGCAAGAATTGCTTGCTATTTTTATGTTCTTTGGAATGTAAACGCAAATACTCTAAGAAGTCGTCAAAGGATAAAGTAGAATTATTCTCAAGATAATAGACCCAAAGATCCTGTCGATAATCTTCATTGCTGGTCAAATTATTTATCGTTTGAATTATCGATGTCGATGCCTTTTTCATCTCCAAAACCATTCTTATAGTGTCTATAATCTACAACGTCCACGTCTACTGACCACTTCGGTCCACAAAAACTTTTAACAAACTGGTTAAGAAGATGGTTAAAATTTAAGTTACCTTCCTTAGCTAAGTACCTTTTGAATCTCCATAGTCCCAACAAGCTTTTCGCGTAGGAGAGTTTACGATATTTGTTAAACTTTTTAAGTAACTTTTTAGTAACATATACTTGATAATAGACTTTTTTATTGTCCATATCCAACTTTAGTTCAACAGCCTGCACATCTTGATGCACGATAGAACCATAGAAAAATAGCTGATTTTTGATATTATCAGTTACAAGACCGTGGTTCATCATAAATCGACAGTGATCTATATACTCCATCAATTTAGCATCATCCATGTTCAATCTCCATTTCGCTTAACTCTATTATACCAGATGAGAACAGAGTTTTAAACGATATGTAACTATATGATAACTTCTATCAATTCCTAATGAAAATCGGTATTACCTTTTCTTAATAAGTATTCATCACTTACAAATTTAAGTATTTTTCTCCCGATATAAGATCTTTGTTCATAGATTGGCTTAATTACAACGCCTTCTCGTATCGTCTGTAACGGAAACAATACTGAATCGCCTTTTGTAAGTTCTCGTACTTTTTCAACATTAAAAGGTCCTCTATATAACTCAGGAACGATATCGAGATTTTTATTTTTACAGTAATTTATAAGTGAATCGTGGCCAATATACAGGCCGTTCCACATCAGGTCAAAGATCACGAGTTTATGCTCGTTGGGTCCACAACCGTACTTATAGTTTTTCTGGATCCCGTCGCCGTATATCTCGCCATATACTATCTCATTGTAACCTATCTTGTTTTTTAAGTCATATTGCTTAACAATCTTAGTGTACACATTTTTCTCATAAAAATCTTTACATTGCGTTTCTTGTCCCTGTAATTGAACGTTATGACTACCGAACACAAATTGGTATCCTTTATTACCCATAATATAACTCTTAAACTTATCCCATCTTCTTACAGCTGGCACCCAACCACAACGAAAATTAGTGCCATGTATCTTTTCAGTTATGATGACCGTTTCACTGTCTTGAAAAATCTCAGGATAATTTTTGATGTTCTCAATTTCCGTATATTTTTTAAAATGCTCGTTGTTCTTATGTTTTCTAACCTTAAAACCACCGGTCAAATTACGATTAGGCACAACGGGTTCATATTTTTTAACACCGAAACGATCAGTAAGATCGACGCCCAATACACAATCCGATGCGATACCTAGAGTAGGTAGATCAACCAATAATCCCTGTGATACAGCGCCGCGTAGTTTTATAGTCTTAACCCGACTCTTATGCAACTTGACCTTAGAATTAGGGCCAAATATGGCACACTCTATTTTAGGTGGTAAGATGCTGTCGATAGGAAAATATATTGCTTTGTCGCCGATCTTATACTCACCCTTACGAACAACGCAATTCCATCCCTTAACCAACGCTATCTCTAAACGATCTGCGTTAGGATGTGGTTGGATATCTTTAATTTCTACAACTTCAACTTTTAAGATGCCCATGTTCGGCCCTCATTTCTTTCAAAATTTGTAGTGCATTGTCGGCAACTTTTGTTTTATCTATACTACCGTTATACACCTTATTAACACATTCCTCAATTATTTGTTCCATCGACACTGCTTTGATTTCGACTCTCTTTTTTTCTTTGTCGATAAACTTAGGTTTTATACGAATGTCCACATCTTTCTGCAGTTGACCATAACGTTCACTAGCTATATACGCTGTTATCTCTGCACGTGGTCCAGAAATCTCAACTATCCAATGATCCTGTTTAGTGACGCTCTTAACCAAATCACTGTGTAAATCTTCTATAGAAAAACCAGGACCAAGTTCATATTTGATACCAGACCATTTAGGTAATGGAATCTCGATAAAACGTTGTTGATAGGTCTCCGTATCAAACATCATAACACCCTTAATTTGGTTAATGTCATTAACAGATTGAGCATATGGTGTCCCCGGATAATAACATTTACCGAACGATTGTCTGATGTGAACGTGTCCTGAGATAATAATCTCAGCTCGTACCTTATCAGCATCGACACCAACTTCGGGTCTAGTATAGCCATAATCTGCTCCTACAAAGGTTTGATGCGCGACACATATCGATTGAGTATCTAAAGGAAATTTAGTGTGATCAGGAATATAAGGAACCATAGTTATGTTATCAACGTCTAACCGTTTATCGACTACGGTAAAATTATCATACAAGCCAATCATGCTCTGAAACGCATGATACTTATCATCTTTTGGCCTATACATATCATGGTTACCTAAAATATAATACGTCGGTATCCCTAACTGTCTTACGTAATCTATATGTTTCCTGAACTCAGACATCAACTCTGAACGAAGTACAGCATGAGAGTCCATGTCGTCACCAAGACACACATACATGTCTGGCATCTCTTCTTTGATCATGGTATTCAACAATGCTAAAAATTGTTTTGCTAGATCAAATCTAGTTATTTTAAGGTGTTTATCGCCGCAAAACAATATCTTCATAACAGCACCGCTTTTTCAAACTCTTCGTCCAGCCATCTTTGATACTCATCTGGATTCATCGGTAAAGTGTCACGCGGAAGATCATAAGAAATTTTAACTCCCACATATCCATTGCGTGTTCTAAGATTGATCTCGAAAAGTGAATGATTGTGGTTTGGCGTATATCGCATTGTTCCCTCTACCATCTGTATCCACGACCTAACAGTCACGTAAACATGTGATGGTAATTTACCGTGTACATCAAAATATTCTTCCGCACAATCTATAGCTCGTGCTGTATGATCATCATATATCTGTTGGGTCAATGTCAATGTCCCCCACTGATATTTCTTTATTTCTAGCTGTTGCTACTTCTTCATCAACTTCACAACAAGCTTGAAAAATTTCTTCTTGTATATCCTTATCGCCCAACACCCATGTTCTCATATTAGCTTCACCACGGATAGGATCGTGTTCAGCAAACTGCCACATCTGATTGTTGACTTTTCCAGTCTCTTCATTAAGAGGATGCTTGATGATATTCAAACTGATCGCAAGATCAACCAACTCGTTTGCTATGTTTATGATACCTTCTGTATAACTCAACGCAAGCTGAGCAGTACGATACGGTGCAGCACATCTGTTTTTCTTAGCTTTAACTCTTATGAGATGCCCAATCTGTTGTGCACCACCGTATATGTTCTTGCCTTCTTCGATACGGCCTTGTTTGTTTTCAATTTTTTCTACCTGTAGCATGTAATCGCAAAAATGCTTCAATGCTCGACCATCAGGAACTATCCATGGATTGTTCATTTTCTTGTACTGATCCATCTCCTCATATACTTGCTGTACTAAAAGCGTAGTGACGTTAAACTCACGAATAACCGGTAATACACCTTTCAACGCTGATCCTAGATAAGAAGCTCCACCGCCGCCCATGGTTTGATCAGTAGTTTTATTCTTAACATCTTTTGGATAACGAATAGATTTAACAGAATCTATGCCGATAGCCTTTATCGGGGCACCATCTTGCAACATCTGATGTAATTCTCCACCGACACTTATTTTATCAAAGATCTGAAGAGGATCGTTAGTCTGTTTAACCATGAGACGTTTTAAATCACCGCCTAGTTGCTGAAACCAATTCTTGTTAAAAGAAAACTCAGCGTCAAACAAAATACATATCGCATCTGGATCATCTTTCTGTATCTGAATCATCACAAGCTGCATCAGCAAACTCTTACCGCCTGATTCTGGACCAAAAAAACATATAGATTTACCTTCTACAAGACCACCGTTTCCAACTGCCCAATTTAAAGATGGCGATGGCATCTTGATAACATGATCTTGAGGCGCGGGCATGGCATCCGCCAACATACCAAAATCTTTTGTAAGTTTGCTCATCCAATTAGACATATATTACTCCTTAAATTTTATAAACTGTAACTCAGGATCAAGATTGTATTTCTTACATACTTCCTTGGAAACTACATAATATATATATTTCTCGTTTTCAACACTGTTATATATCTGCAAATTTCCATCCTTATCTATTTTGTTGAGCGTCTTCATCGCTTTATAAATCAACACGAAAGTTCTTATTAAATTAATCATGACATCCCCTCATCTGGTGATTGATATTGATCAGAATATACCATTTTCTTGACATCGTCGTGAGCTTGTCGAAAAGCCTGATGTTTGTTTTTTAAAAAAGTCACCAACGCCGCTGTTTTAGCCTTCAACTGGTGTGCCGCTTTAACATCGGCGTCTAGTTCAACGTAACGCTTACGAGCTTCAGCAGAATCTTTTATTCCTTTAGATTTTAGATAATCACCGGCTTTATCTAAATACGCTATCGCTTTAGCAGTTTCTAACGCATTAGCAGCTTCAAGATCGTATCTAACAGCGTGTGATAACAAAGTGCTAGTGTGATCTTGAGCTATGATAAAATCGCGTAAATATTGTGGGGCCATCATGTTGTTGAGGCCCCCAATTCTTTCTATTTTTTTGGTATATTCAATTAACCGTGTAACGTCTAACCTAAGAAGTTTCTTCTCAAGTACGACCAACGCGTTATTCGACATATATCCTCCTTAATCTTTGAGGATACTGTCTGCCATAGCTAAAAATGGATCATCATCAGTTTTTGTCTGTTTATCAGCTGCTGACATGTTTGGTCTAGTTTCCGCAATATTAACATGTGCAGGTTCATCATCCTCATCGTTGAGCTTGATATTAACTTTACCAGTATTAATCGCAGGTATTGCAACAGTTGCTGGTGTAACAACTGGTACGGCTGCATTAGGGATAAAACCCTCGATAGCTGCATCCGGACACTCATTTATGATAGCAGGCATATTAGCCATTAATATCTCACGCAGTTCGTCGTACGTTTTCTTCTGATAAATTGATCCTAAATCATAAGCTAATTCTTTCCAATTTACACGAATATTCTCAGGTAACGCTGATCTATCATCGATAAACACTAATTGTCCATCAACTCTCTGTTGTTTCTGAAGTTTTTTAGCACTATACTCAGTATCAAAACCTTCACCTTCTCTAGTGATGTTAAACCATACACCAGAATCATCACGTTCACAGTTCACTGAAGTAGGATCTTGGTTGTAGTCCGAGATATACTGATTCATCTGTTTTTTCAATGCTTTATGCGCTGTCGCTTTGAGTTCTAAAATTCCTACCTGACCCGATTGATCAACCGCGTTCCATGCGTAAACTGTTTTCAAACGATAGTCAGAAATCACTTTGTTTAAAGGTTTTAACATTTCTTTGATAGTTTTTTCATCGTAACCCGCAGTTTTAAGTTCACTTTTCTTAGCTTCTGCTTTCTTTTGTAAAAGTCCAACCCATTCAAAAATCGGACATCTCTGTTCAGTTGTAAGTGAACTTGCATAAGGACGCATTCTTTGTGTCTGTGGATCGATAAGTCCCCATACGATCATCCATTTACGATAAGGATAACCATTGCTTGCTTCGCCAAACGGAGGTAAGAAACGATAGAAGTTACTACCTTCTTTAATCTTATGGCGTTTCCATTCTTTTCTTTCTGCTAATGCTTTGGGATTAATAGAGATCTTTGACATAATTTTTCCTTTCTACCTTAACAGGCATAGTAATTACTACCGCAATACGGCATAACTCTATTATACCATAAAATATTATTTTTTATCTTCTTTTTTTGTAAATTTAGTGATACCATTTTGCATAAACGCTTTAGTATCAATATCATCACCAACAAAATATATCAATGAAACTTTAGGATCACGGCCTTTGATCTTAGCATCAATGTAATTGTAAAAAATCGATGGACAATCATTCCTTAACATCGGAACGACGATCTTTTTACTAAGATCAACAACATCATCGTATGCAACACCATCATATACAATCGTCTTACAAGCAGTCATAGGATTGAAGTCCAACGATCCGTAGTTAAGACCGATCTTTTCCACGATCTTGCGAAGATAATTAGATGTAGCGATTTTGGTACCATCACGTAGTTTAGCAGTAGGTGGTGCTGGACACTCATTGATCTCTTCTATGAAATCAGGTGTTTTGATGACCATCTCATCATTTTTTAACGACTTTGGTATTTCTTTAACAATCTTAAATTTAGCCATATAATCTCCTTTATTATTTCTTAGTACCTGCTTCCAACGTTGTCCCATCTTTTAAAACTTTCTTCTGATAGACATTAGCACCAGCATAAACAGCCACTAAAAATCCCATACCATAAATAAAACCTTCACTGGCTACTTTTCCAAAATACGTCAAGACCGATAAGACAATAAAAGCTTCTTGAGCGAAGAAAAATTTCTTACCACCAAAAAATTCATATATCTTGTTCATGTTAGACTCCTTATTCATCCTTTGTTAAAACATGATATCTAAAAAACGAATACGCGATAGCTAATAATCCAGCGAATATCGTTGGACCCGTTTTACCATAAAAATATAGATTATATAGTTCATTTACAACTAAAATAACACCGACAATGAAAAATATACTTGATACCATAAAGCGTTTACTCATCTTCAATCCTTTCGATCTCAGATATCTCAATGGAAACTGGCGTTTTCCATCCTTCTTTCAATGTACCTCGTACATAAACCAATGAGTCTTTTGGCCATTTCAATGCTTTTTTTATGTTCCATGAAGACGCTTCGATCGTTGAATAGCCGTCAGATAACTTAACCACGCATAAATTCCACGGTTTACCAGTACGTTTAGAAATTCCACTCTTAATCTGCGAACTTTCATATAATAATATGAGTCCAACATTATCTCCTTGATCGTGTTCTAACACCCCAGCAGCGACCTTTATATTACACAATACAGGAACATTGCCCATGATAAATGGGACAGCCTGACGTCCAGTTTTCTTCAACGCCGGCCACTTTTTATCGATAAAATCGATGATCTCTTCGTTAGACAAGAGATACTTATTAAAGGCTTTGTTGGTATCTCGTTCTTGCAAAAATATAGTTAGAGGATCAAAGTCGCGCATCTCGTCGTTGAACTGACTGGTCCTCGAACTTTTCATGGATATATAATCTTCCATGAATTTTTTACGAGCCTCTACATACGGTAAATTTTTATCCATAAAAGCATCGGCAGCGCGTCCCTTTATCAACGCTG